>MRWG01000120.1_pt1 | contig 147397 bp, 140 predicted proteins | sample 1013341 | NCBI WGS metagenome assembly MRWG01 (sample SAMN06117577, study PRJNA244670) | biofilm metagenome | biome: Water; feature: Cathode Biofilm; material: Biofilm; isolation source: microbial consortium enriched at the cathode of a solar microbial fuel cell | place: USA: District of Columbia...
CACCACCAAAATGAGTCGATCTCGTGCACTTGATTTGCACTGCTCACTTTCATCCGCCGCAGGTGGTATACATTGACCGCCCTATCCATGATAAACTCATAATCTATCTTTTTAAGCGGATAATCCTTTTTTTGGTACTTGTGTGCTATGTAATCGGAGATATGTGATTTGGCAGCTTTATACCGTTGAAGTGTTCCTGCGGAATATTCCTTGCCCACCAAACTTTCCATTTCATCATTGTGATCTTGGAATATTTCCAAGATCAGATATTGTTTCTGACCCTTGCCCAAAAAGATGTTCTTCACGGTATCCGCATCCACGTATTCACCGGTACGGACAAGCTCATCATAGATAGAAATACACTTCGCCTTTAAGGTGTCAAAAAATCGATTGAGCACCAGTATTTCTGGGCCTTTGCCGCGAACCCTACAGTTGTCGGCGTCCCATCTGGAAAGTTCAATTTGCTTGCCCGTACTGAACTCCGCACGTTTCCCATCGAGGGTAATTCGGGCATAGATGATGGATTTTTTTGGTTGCTTTACAACCTTTCTCTTTGGGTAAAAAATGACGTTGACTGTAGAAAACATAAGAATAGGATTGAATTAACACTTTGAAGGTACAAAAAAAGGTCTTAAATAAATGTTAACGAATCCTTGCAATAAGTTGCAAAACAGCTGATTATAGCGATGGAGGTGCCTCTGAAATAAGAGTCTTGAGAGGCACCGAATTAGGCACCTTTTATATGGTATTTTTTGCTATTTTTTGGCACCAATGGAAATGAAAAAAGCCTGTAAACATTTCATTTACAGGCTTTTGCATAAATTTGGAAATATTCCAAGCGGTCTGGACGGGACTCGAACCCGCGACCCCCTGCGTGACAGGCAGGTATTCTAACCAACTGAACTACCAGACCAATGATTTTATCTTTGTGAGACTCCGGCAACAGCCAGATTCAAATCTTGTTCATTTGCTTTTTTAAAGCGAGTGCAAATATACACTCTCATTTCGGATTCAACAAAACATTTTTTAAAATTAATGGCTAAACAAATTTCTGCCGTTCTATCATAAATGTGTTCAGCACTTGCGAGAAATTTTGCCGCACATCAACCCCCACATATTTAATTCGGTACTGGGCGCATTTCATTTGTAGATTTTCCTGATATTCCCGCACTTTTTTGGAATAGGCTTTTTTAATATTGTCCGCATACAAATCGATATGTGCACCGGTCTCCACGTCCACATAACGCTTGGGGGTATTTTCAAATTCAAAGCCGAGTTCATGTTGTTCATCCAGCAAATGAAAAAGAACCACAGCATGTTTGTTGTATTTTAAATGGCGGAGTGCCTCAAAGAGTCTGTCCTCTTCCGTTTCGGTCTGAAACATGTCCGAAAACAAAAATATAAGACTACGCCTATGGATTTTTTCCGCAATCTGATGCAAAAACGTATAGGTTTTTGTGGTCTGTGAGGTGTTCTTGATTTCCGAAACCTCATTTAATTTGGAGTACAGCATCTGAAAATGGCGCTCACTGCTTTTCTCATTCGCATGAAAATTGTAAGTGTCAGAGTAGATGCTCAAACCCACAGCGTCCCGTTGTTTTTTTAAGATTTGCATCAATGCGGCAATGGACAAAACCCCAAAACCAATCTTGTTGAGATTGTCAATGGAGAGGTTTTTCAACTCGGGGTAGTACATGGAGGCCGAGTTGTCCAAGATCATATGGCATCGTAAGTTGGTCTCGTCCTCGTATCGTTTTGTATACAGCCGGTCCGTTTTGGCATACAATTTCCAATCTATGTGTTTGGTGCTCTCTCCGGGATTGTAGATTTTATGTTCGGCAAATTCTGCGGAAAAACCATGGAACGGGCTTTTGTGGATGCCACTGATAAAACCTTCCACAATCTGATTGGCCAAGAGTTCCAGATTTTGAAAAAGTTGTGCCTTATGAAGTTCCGATCTAATGTCCATACACTGATTCTGGCTTCAAGATAAAACAAAAAAGGCTTGACAATTGCCAAACCTTTTTTAAAATCGGTATTCAAATATTGTTATAACGCTGCATCTATAGCATCAGTATAGACTTTTTTAGGGGAAACGCCCACTTGGCGATTTACAATCTCACCATTTTTAAAGACCAATACCGTAGGAATGTTACGCACCCCATATTTGGCTGCAAACTGCTGATTGGCATCAACATCCACTTTTCCCACTACGGCCTTTCCCTCATATTCTTGGCTTACTTCCTCAATGATAGGGCCTACCATTCTACAGGGGCCGCACCATGCTGCCCAAAAGTCCACTACGACAGGTTTGTCGCTTTTTAAAACTACTTCGTCAAAAGTTGCATCTGTTATTTCTAGTGCCATCTTATTTATTTTAATATTCGCAAAGTTAGTCAAATATTGCCCATCTACCTTACGCACAGAGCATTCGTTTTAATTATTGCGCCATCAGCATTACCTATGTGGGTTAGTTTAACTTATAATGAATCTCATTGGCCTCCAAGGCCGATAGCAATTCACTGCTTATTTTTACCTTCTGTTTTCTGCTGGACAGTTTGAGCTTTATCTCGTCCTGCATCTCATAGACCACAAAATTGAGTGGATGCTCACCCTTGTATGATCGCAGCGTATCTTTCAGGGTCTGAATGCGTTGCTCTTGCAGTCGGGCTATGTCCAATTTGATGGTCAGCTTTCGCGCATAGGCATCCATTACATCCTGAAGCTGTTTAAAATCATTGAACTGCAATCGGGGATCTCCCTTTTTGCCCGTTTCACGATTGACCCATCCTTCGCGAACAAAGGCCTTGACATAGACAAAGGAGTTGATCATTAAAAAATGCCTGAATTTGAGGTATTCCTCACCAAAAATCCGGAATTCGTGGGAATCGGTGTAGTCTTCCAAGGTAAAAAGCCCCCAACCTTTTCCATTTTTGGAAATACGGTGTTGCACATCGGTGATCACACCGGCCACGGACAGTTCCCGGTTCACGTATTCCTCTAAATTCGTAAAGGCGGAAACACTGGTATTGCAGAAAGCGGTAATCTCTTTTTTGAAATCATCCAAAGGATGACCCGAAATATAGATGCCCACCACTTCTTTTTCCCGACGGAGTTTTTCCATGGTGCCCCAATCCTCGCAGGGAGGAACAACAGGCTCCGGAATTTGTACCTCACTGGCTTCCCCAAAGAGGCTTACCTGTGACGAATTCTCATTTTCCTGGAATTTTGCCCCGTATTTGATCGCCTTTTCCAAAAAGGTGATTTCATCCCCATCATGATGAAAATATTGCGCACGATGGGTGTCCGTAAACGAATCAAAACCACCGGCCAAGGCCAAATTCTCAAAGGACTTTTTGTTGGCGGCCCTAAGATCTACCCGTTTGGCCAAATCAAAAACAGATTTGTATGGGCCGTCTTTCTTCCGGTTTTCCACAATGGTCTCCACTGCAGAGCGTCCCACACCTTTAATGGCTCCCATGCCAAAGCGAACGGCGTTGTCCTTGTTCACTGCAAATTTGTAGTACGATTCATTGACATCCGGGCCTAATACTTCCAATCCCATTCGCTTACATTCCTCCATAAAGAAAGTCACCTGCTTGATGTCGTTCATGTTGTTGGACAGCACAGCGGCCATATATTCGGCAGGGTAGTGGGCCTTTAAATAGGCTGTTTGGTATGCAATGTAGGCGTAACATGTGGAGTGACTTTTATTGAAGGCATACGAAGCGAATGCTTCCCAGTCCTTCCAAATTTTTTCGAGAACATCTCGCGGATGTCCATTTTTTTCACCACCATCCAAAAACTGTGGCTTCAATTTTTGGAGCAGGGCAAAAATCTTTTTTCCCATGGCCTTCCGCAGGACATCCGCATCACCTTTGGAAAATCCGGCCAGCTTTTGGGAAAGCAACATCACCTGCTCTTGATACACCGTTATGCCATAGGTTTCCTGAAGGAATTCCTCCATTTCGGGGAGGTCATAAGTGATTTCTTCCTCACCATGTTTCCGGGCAATAAAACTGGGGATGTATTCCATGGGCCCCGGACGGTAGAGGGCATTCATGGCGATGAGATCATCAAAAACCGTAGGTTTTAGGTTTTTCATGTGCTTTTGCATCCCGGGCGATTCGTATTGGAATATCCCCACCGTGTCACCGCGTTGGAAAAGTTCGTATGTTTTTTCGTCATCCAACGGAAAATCATCGGGAACCAAATCGATACCGGTGCGGGCTTTCACAATTCTCACCGTATCCTTGATGAGGGTCAATGTCTTCAATCCCAAGAAATCCATCTTTAGGAGACCCGCACTTTCCACCACGGAGTTGTCGAATTGGGTCACGTACAGATCAGAGTCCTTGGCTGTGGAAACGGGGACAAAATTGGTGATGTCATCTGGGGTGATGATGACCCCACAGGCATGGATTCCCGTATTCCGCAATGACCCTTCCAAGACCCGGGCCATGTTCACGGTCTGTCCTTCCAAGTCATCTCCTTCGGAGATGTTCAACAATTCGTTGACCTTTTCCAATTCATCGGAGCGGAATTTTTTTCGCAGCTCTGCCTCATCAACCCCAAATATTTTGCCCAGTTTGGACATGTTGGGAATGAGCTTGGCAATGCGGTCCGCATCGCCCAAAGGCAAATCCAAAACCCGCGCCGTATCCCTGATGGAAGATTTGGCTGCCATGGTTCCGTAGGTGATGATCTGGGCCACCTGATTGGCACCATACTTATTGATCACATAATCCATGACCCTGCTACGGCCTTCATCATCAAAGTCGATGTCAATATCGGGCATGGATACCCTATCCGGATTCAGGAACCGCTCAAAAAGAAGGTCATATTTCAATGGGTCGATGTTGGTGATGCCCAAACAATAGGCCACCACGGATCCTGCGGCAGAGCCCCGCCCCGGTCCCACGGAAACATCCATGTTTCGCGCTTCGCGGATAAAATCTTCAACAATCAGAAAATAGCCAGGGTAGCCCGAGTTTTTGATGGTCTCCAACTCAAAATCCACGCGTTCGCTTATCTCTGGGGTGATTTCACCGTAGCGTTTTTTGGCACCTTCGTAGGTGATGTGCCGCAAATAGGCATTTTCACCCCGCTTGCCACCATCCTCATCATCTTCCCTGACCTTGAATTCTTCTGGAATGGTGAATTTGGGCAGAAGAATATCACTGGCCAGATCATATGGTTCAATCTTGTCAATGATTTGCTTGATGTTAAGAATGGCTTCAGGAACATCCTTGAAGAGTTCCTTCATCTCATCCGAAGACTTAAAGTAGTACTCTTGGTTGGGCAATCCGTAGCGGTAACCCCGACCCCTGCCGATGGGAGTGGCCTGTTTTTCGCCATCTTTTACACAGAGCAAAATATCATGCGCCTCGGCATCTTTTTTATCGCAGTAATACGTATTATTGGTGGCCACCAACTTAATATTGTGGTCCTTTGCCATTTGTAGCAACACCTGGTTCACGCGGTCTTCATCTTCTTGGCCATGGCGCATCATTTCAATATACAGATCATCCCCAAACTGTTCTTTCCACCACAAAAGGGCTTCTTCGGCCTGTTTTTCGCCCACGTTCAGAATTTTACCGGGCACTTCACCATAAAGGTTTCCGGTTAGGGCAATGACATCTTCCTTGTATTGTTCCACCACCTTTTTATCGATACGGGGCACATAGTAGAAACCATTGGTGTAGGCAATGGAAGACATCTTGGCCAAATTGTGATACCCTTTTTTGTTTTTGGCCAACAAGACGATTTGATGGCCGTAATCCTTCACATTTTTATTGGTGTGGTCTTCACAGACAAAGAATTCGCAACCTACAATGGGGATAATTTCTTTTTCGGTGGGTTGCTCACCTTTTTCCACTAGTTCAGCATTTTTTTCCTTGACCACTTTGTTGTGCGCCATGATTTCTTTCACAAAGTGAAAGGCACCCATCATATTGGCATGGTCCGTAAGTGCTACGGCGGGCATGGAATTCTGGGCAGTGGCCTTTACCAAATCCTTGATGTTGATGGTGGACTGCAACACCGAAAATTGGGAATGGTTGTGCAAATGGGCAAAAGGCGCATCCTCGAGGGTCTCGATGTTTTCTTGGATCTCTTTTTCCGAAATTTCCCCAGTATCTTTTGCCCAGAGCGCATCGGCTATTTTCTTGGACGCTTCCTTTAGATTGATGTGCTTTAATCCAATGAGCTGGATTTCTTGTGGGTTGGCTTCGGAAAACCGCTCAAAATAATCGGGTTGTACATCCAGTTGCTCTGAAGTGAACTGTTTTTTTCGAACCAATTCCAAAAAACAACGGGTGGTGGCCTCAACATCTGCCGTGGCGTTGTGCGCTTCGGCAAAGGTTTCCCCAAAAAGAAATTCGTGCAGCTCGGTTAAGGTGGGCAGTTTGAATTTGCCGCCCCGGCCCCCGGGAAGTTTACACAGCTCTGCGGTATGTTCCGTACAAGTGTCCAAAACGGGGAGTTGTGTCAAAGGACTTTCCATCCCTTTTCGGTGAAATTCACACCCCATTATGTTGATGTCAAAATCCACATTTTGCCCCACTACAAACTTGGTCTGCTCCAAAGCTTTGTTGAAGGCTTCAAGAACTTCTCCCAGTGGCACGCCATTTTGTTCTGCCAAGGCTGTGGAAATACCATGGATTTGTTCAGCTTCGTAGGGGACATTGAACCCTTCTGGCTGTACCAAAAAATCTTGTTGCTCCACCAAGTTCCCCAATTCATCGTGCAGTTGCCAAGCAATCTGAACACATCTTGGCCAGTTGTCGGTATCGGTAATGGGAGCATCCCAACGCTTGGGGAGTCCTGTGGTTTCGGTATCAAAGATTAAGTACATAGATTCAATTGTAGGTCAAAAAAAGCAATGAATAAAAGTACGAAGGAAGCCCGTTTTGGGAAAATAGAGTTTTTACGACTTATCAACTAAAAAAAGCCGGGAATCTCCCAGCTTCTTTTGCTTTTATATTGAACCTCTTGATTATGAAATTGCGGCTTCAAAGATATTGGCGGTTTCCAAGGTTTTTCTGATTGCGTTTCTGTGGCGCATCAGAAGACTTTCAGTAGATGGTGGCAATACAAAATCTTTGTCCTGCAAGATGTCATTGTATGTGGCAATGGCCTCTTTCTCACCTCTGTGCACTTCTTCCAGCATTACTTCCTCGGTATTGGAAGAAATCAATGCCTTGAAGTCAATCCAAGAGCGGTGCAGGGTTGCTTTGGCGCTTCCACTTGTATCGGGCGCCTGTCCAAAAGAAATGATTTCTGCCTTTAGTTCTTTTCCAAAGTTATATCGCTGATTGGCGCTATTCTCGAAAAATTCTTTTATGGTTTTATTATCTACCTTTTCAGCCGCTTGTCTGAAACCTTTTTCGGCGTCATAAGTTCTTTTTAATAATTCATTTAGTTTGTTCGACATTTCTACGGTGTACTTCATGGGTTTTCATCTTCATTTAGGTTATTGGCTGTTGGCTCTCAACAGCTCCTATATATAAGATACAGGTAATGGGCGCAATTGCAAGTATTTGTGGTGGTTTAAGATGGGTTTAACGGGATTTGGGATATGTGTTAAAGAGGCTTAACTTTTTTATACTTCAATAGCTGTGTAATAAACAAATAAATGTATATTTGCACCCGCTTTTCGGTTCGACTACGTTCACTGATTGCAAAAAAGAATTAATAACCAGGGTCGGGCACCCTACAAATTAATGTGATATGCCAGTTAGAATTAGACTACAAAGACACGGTAAAAAAGGTAAACCATTTTATTGGGTGGTTGCCGCAGATTCCAGAGCAAAAAGAGACGGTAAATTTTTGGAAAAATTGGGAATCTATAACCCCAATACCAATCCCGCAACCATAGACCTTGATATAGATAGTTCGGTAAAGTGGCTGCAAAACGGTGCGCAACCCACCGATACTGCAAGGGCCATTCTTTCCTACAAGGGAGTTATGTTGAAGCACCATTTAATGGGCGGTGTTGCCAAAGGCGCACATACCGTAGAGCAGGTTGAGGAAAAGTTCAAGGCTTGGTTGGAAGAAAAAGAACATGCTGTTCAGGCCAAAAAAGATGGATTGAGCAAAGCCGAAGCTGAAGCCAGGGCAAAAGCATTGGCAGCCGAGAAAGAAGCCAATGAAAAACGAATTGCCGCTATGGCTCCCGAGGTTGAAGAAACCCCTGAGACCGAAGTAGCCGGTGATGCATCTGAAGAAGTTGCCGCTGTGGAAGCTGCACCAGAAGTCCCAGAAGAAGCTCCTGCTGCTGAAGAGATGAAGGAGGAAGCTGCGGAAGAGCCAAAGGCTGAAGAAGCTTCCAAAGAAGAAGAGTAAATCCAAAGACGATGCGCAAGGAAGATTGCTTCTACCTGGGCAAAGTCGTTTCAAAATATAGTTTTAAGGGTGAGGTATTGGTGAAATTGGACACCGACGAACCCGAAATCTACGAAAACATGGAATCAGTTTTTGTTCAATTGGGGCAAAATCTGGTTCCATTTTTTATTGACCGCTGCCGACTTCATAAATCCGCCTTGCTCCGTATAGATTTTGAAGAGGTGAAAGATGAACCTACTGCGGATAAGCTCATCGGTTCTGAGTTGTATCTACCTTTGACCATGCTTCCCAAACTTAGTGGGGACAAGTTTTATTTTCACGAAGTGATTGGCTTTACACTCATGGATGAGGTGCATGGCGATATCGGAATCATACAATCCGTGAACGACAGCACTTCACAAAACCTTTTTGAGGTAGAAAAAGACGGGAAGCAACTTTTGATTCCCATAAGTGATGAGATTATTACCAAGTTGGATCGTAAAAACAAGACCATTCATGTGAAGACGCCGGAAGGGCTGGTGGACCTTTATCTGAACTAAAAAAGGAAGCCAATAGGCCTCCTTTTTTTGGTAAAAACTGAAAATTTTATTTTTTCCATTTCCCACCACCTATGTAGAAACCAAGGGAGATGCCAATGTAGGAGTTTTTTACTTCTGCACCCCCACCGAAGTCGGTTTTGCCTATAAGGTTGTATGTTGCCGCCACCCTAAATTTGCCAGCTTCAAACCCGGCTCTTACGAGTCCGCCAAATTTTCCGTCGACTTCAAGTTCCGCGGAAGCCTGAAATCCTTCAGATTCTACACTGGAACTAAGACTGCCAAGAGAGCTGTAACCAACCCCACCACCAATAAATGGAGCAAAGGAGGAACTACCAGAATTAAAATAATAATCAAAGGTACCTGAGTAGGATACGCTTGCTGTTAGGTCAGCTTCTGTTGCACCAACATTCTTGGCCATAGCAGCAGATTCAAAACGCAAACCAATGTTCATATTGTCGGCAATATTGTACTTGGGTTCAATGGCCAATATAATTCCACCTCCACCATCGGGCATGGCGTACCCAAAGTCAAGCCCTACACGAAATTTGTTTTGTTCTTGTGCATGCGCCCATTGCGCCAAAGATGCCATAACAATACATACATAAATAAGTTTTTTCATAATAATAATGTTTAATTGGTAATTTGATTTTATTACATAAGCGCCGAAAGTAACCCATATACAGAGTTTGGGTTGCCTCAATCTAATGGATGGGCTGTTTGACTTTATGAATGCTTGGGTTGAGTTGGTGGACTACATTCAGGTATGTCTTATATAGTTACATTTGAATAATGAAACCATTTGTTTTTAAACAATTCACCATTCACCAAGATCAGTGCGCCATGAAAGTGGGCACAGACGGGGTCTTGCTGGGCGCATGGACATCTTTGGAACACCGGCCCAATTTAATTTTGGATATTGGTGCCGGAACAGGATTGATTGCTTTGCAATTGGCCCAACGATCATCAGCGGAAACTATTGATGCCATTGAGTTGGATGATGATGCGTATGAACAATGTGTGGCCAATTTTGAGGCCTCGCCATGGGCAGACCGACTGTTCTGTTACCATGCCGGTTTTGATGAGTTTGTGGATGAGATGGATGAAACCTATGATTTGATCGTTTCCAATCCGCCATTCTATTCCGAAGATGTGACAAGTGGGAGTGAATCGCGGGACAAGGCAAGACAGAGTGGCTCGTTGCCTTTTGAAGAATTGGTTGAGGGTGCGGCAAAACTTTTGAATGAAGATGGAATTTTTACGGTGATCGTTCCCTTTAAAGAAGAATCTGATTTTATCAATCTTGCCAAAAAAGAAGGGTTATTTCCAAACCGAATCACTAGGGTTAAGGGTAATCCCAATACCAATTTTAAAAGGAGTTTGATGGAATTTAGTTTTCATGCCGTTGAACAGGACATTGATAATCTGGTCATTGAGGAGGGAAGACATCAATACACCAAAGAATACATTGAATTGACCCAAGCATTTTATTTAAAAATGTAACATTGAATAGACTAAATGTTATATTTGACAAGTAAAATTTTATTCTGAATGAAGCCCGATTTATTTGAAGCCCCAGATTACTACAATCTCGATGATTTGCTTTCCGAGGAACATAAACTCGTTCGCGATGCTGCCCGTCAATGGGTAAAGCGTGATATTTCCCCCATCATTGAGGAATATGCCCAAAAAGCGGAATTTCCCAAACAGATTATCGGTGGATTGGCTGAAATCGGTGCGTTTGGCCCATACATCCCTGAAGAATATGGCGGGGCTGGCTTAGATCAGATCAGCTATGGATTGATCATGCAGGAAATAGAACGGGGAGATAGTGGGGTGCGTTCCACCGCTTCCGTACAATCATCCTTGGTAATGTATCCCATTTTTGCCTATGGCACGGAAGAGCAACGCAAAAAATACCTGCCCAAACTCGCAACAGGGGAGTGGATGGGCTGTTTTGGGCTGACCGAACCCAACCATGGATCCAATCCAGGGGGGATGGAGACCAAATTCAAGGATGCTGGGGACCATTACCTTTTGAACGGTGCCAAATTGTGGATTTCCAATTCACCCTTTGCCGATGTAGCCGTGGTGTGGGCCAAAAATGAAGAAGGCAGGATTCACGGACTTATCGTGGAACGTGGCATGGAAGGTTTTTCCACACCTGAGACGCACAACAAATGGTCGTTGCGGGCATCGGCCACAGGCGAACTTATTTTTGATAATGTAAAAGTGCCCAAAGAAAATTTGTTGCCGGGTAAAAGTGGACTCGGTGCACCATTGGGTTGTTTGGATTCCGCCCGGTACGGCATTGCATGGGGCGCCATTGGTGCTGCCATGGATTGTTATGATACCGCACTCCGATATGCCAAGGAACGGATTCAGTTTGGAAAACCCATTGCCGCATACCAGCTTCAGCAGAAAAAATTGGCCGAGATGATCACCGAAATCACCAAAGCCCAGTTGCTGGCTTTTCGTTTGGGTCAGTTAAAAAATGAGGGGAGGGCCACTACGGCACAAATTTCCATGGCCAAGCGCAACAATGTGGACATGGCAATCAAGATTGCCCGAGAAGCACGACAAGTTTTGGGCGGAATGGGCATTACAGGCGAATATAGCATTATGCGCCACATGATGAACCTTGAAAGCGTGATCACTTACGAAGGCACACACGACATCCATCTCTTGATTACCGGAGCGGATATTACCGGAATTCAGGCGTTTAAATAGTTAAAATTTAGAAACTTTTTCTACGGTTACCTTAATCGATTTGCTGATAGGCGTCTGGCTCTTGTCCGCAAAATGATTGTAGGGAACCAATAAATTGGTTTCTGGAAAATAGGCAGCCATGTTCCCTTTGGGAATTTTATAGGGAACGACCAGAAATTTTTCTGCAGAACGTTTGATCCCGTCATAATTGCTGTATAGATTGACTACATCCAATTTGGTCAAACCCTTTTCAGCCATATCCTCTTCATTCATAAAAACAATACGGCGCTCGTTGTGAATACCCCGATACCGATCATTCAATCCATAAATGGTGGTGTTGAACTGATCATGGGAACGAATGGTCATCAACAGCAGTTCATCAGGATTCAGCTGGTGGTCGGGCAAAGAATTAATTGATAATTGAGCCATGCCATTGGGAAGCATCCGAAAATCACGATCCCGAACATTGTTCGGGAGGTAATACCCAAACCCTTTGGACTGTTCACTCGTTTTTTCAAACCCTTTTACGGTCTTATCGATAAGATTTCGGATGAGATTGTAGTCCTGTCCCAACGCATACCAATTCATGGAATGGTCGCCCCTAAAATACGTATGGGCCAAGAGCGAAATGATTTCAGGTTCACTTTTAATGTATTCCGAAGCAGGCCTCAACAGACCTTTGCTCTGCCGAACCTTGCCCGTACTGCTTTCCATGGTCAAAAATTGAAGCTTTCCGTTTTTCTCATCTTTTTCGGAACGCCCAAAAGTGGGAAGTAGGAGTGCTGTCTTGCCCGTCACCAAATGACTTCGATTCAGTTTGGTACTGATTTGAACCGTTAAATCACAATTTTGTAAGGCCTCCGCAGTATATTTTGTATCCGATGCGGCCATTAAAAAATTACCACCCAAACAAATGAATACCTTGGCCTTTTTCTCGTGCATGGCCTCAATGGTCTCCACGGTATCATATCCCTGTTCGGTAGGTGGGTCAAAATTGAGATGCTCCCGGATTTTCTCGTTCAAAGTCTTGTTCACGAAATGCATTATCCCCACACTTCGATCACCTTGCACATTGCTGTGACCCCTAACCGGACAGGTTCCCGCAAAGGGCTTGCCCACAGCACCCTTCAACAATAAAATATTCACATATTCCTTAATGCACTCCACAGCATTTTTGTGCTGGGTGATTCCCATGGCCCAACAAATCACGATTTTGGAATTTTCGGCCAACAGCTGAACCGTTTTGTCAATTTTTCGCATGGAAACGCCAGTACGCTGCTGCAATGTTTCCATGTCATATTGCTCCAAATCCTTCAATAGCTCGTCATAACCATCCACATATTCCACAATAAATTCATGGTCGAGAATATTGGAATTTTTAGCATCGAGAGCGACCAGTTTCTTCAAGATCAGTTTCGCCAAAGCAATATCCTCATTGATTTTGACTGGAAGGTGAATGTCGGCAATCGGCTGTCCGTTGCCCAACATATCCGAAATATTTTGGGGATTTTTAAAGTTGACCAGTCCCGTTTCGGCCAATGGGTTTATGCTGATGATCTTGCCGCCATTTTTTTTGCACTTTTCCAGGGCCGATAGCATTCTTGGGTGATTGGTGCCTGGGTTTTGTCCCACCACCAAAATCACTTCCGCCCCATACAGATCATCAAGCTTTACGGAACCCTTTCCGATGCCCAAGGTTTCGGAAAGTGCCACCCCAGATGATTCGTGGCACATATTGGAGCAATCAGGCATGTTGTTGGTGCCAAAAGCACGGGCAAACATACCGTAGAGATAAGCGGCTTCGTTGCTGGATCGGCCCGAGGTATAAAAAATGGCCTCATTTGGATTTTTCAAGCGGTGCAATTCCTCCGAGATCAATTCAAAAGCATCCTGCCAAGAAATGGGCTCGTAGTGAACACTGTTCGGTTTAAGGACCATCGGTTCAACCACACGTCCCAATTTGTTGAGTTCAAAATCGCTGAGTTGGGATAGTTCTTCCACGGAATGCGCTGCAAAAAATTCCGCGCCAATATGTTCTTTGGTGGCTTCGTCTGCCAGTGCTTTGGCTCCATTTTCGCAGTATTCTGCAATTTTTGAGGGGTGTTCGGGAACGGGCCAAGCACAACTGGGACAGCGAAAGCCATCCTCTTGGTTCATTTCCAAGAGACTACGCATGGAACGGACAATGCCCATTTCCTTAAAAGTATGTCGTAAGGCTTCTTTAACCCCCAAAAGACCTGCTGAGGTTTGCATGGGTTCTTTTAGGCGCAGTCCCGTAAATTTGATGTCCCCAGTGAGGGAAACCTTGCGCTTTATCTCTTTTTCCATGCTCTAATATAGGATTTTGGGGCGGGATAATTATTTTTCATCACTTCGGGCAATTCTATGTTGAGCGTAGTTACCTTTGATTTGAATTGCAATGGATTTCCTATGTAATTTAGCAAAAATCGAGTATTTTAAAGCATGTTTGCCTTAGTAGATTGCAATAACTTCTATGCCTCATGTGAACGGGCCTTTCAGCCCCAGTTCAACAATGTTCCCGTGGCCATTTTATCCAATAACGATGGTTGTTTCATCTCGCGCAGCGATGAAGCAAAGGCACTTGGACTGCCCATGGGTGCCCCGGAATTTAAGTACAGACAATTTTGCAAGGAGAACAAGATCAAGGTCTTTTCGTCCAATTATCCCCTGTACGGAGATATGAGTGCCAGAGTGATGAATATTCTAGGAACATTCACGCCAGATATGGAGGTCTACAGTGTGGATGAGGCTTTTTTAAGGTTTGATGGTTTCAAGAACCATGATTTTGATGCTTACGGTAGGGAAATCCAAAGAAGTGTGGAAAAGTGTACGGGCATCCCCATCAGCATAGGAATTGCCCCAACGAAAGCCTTGGCAAAGGTCGCCAATAAAATTGCCAAAAAGCTGAAATCAAAAACTGGCGGTGTGTATGTCATTCAATCTGAGGAAAGACGGGTAAAAGCATTAAAATGGACCAAGATTGAAAGTGTTTGGGGGGTAGGGCGTGGAAACCTGAGACGGCTTGAGAGCAGAAACATAAAAACGGCTTATGATTTCACCCAATTGTCGGATGAATGGGTGCGGAAACAAATGGGCATAATTGGCCTTAGACTGAAAAAAGATTTGGAGGGAAGCCCGACATTGGATCTGGATGATGACACCCGCGATAAAAAGGCCATAGCCACCACACGAAGCTTTGAAAGTACCTATTCCGATATTGAAAACATTAAAGAACGAATATCCACCTTCGCGACCAGTTGTGCCGAAAAATTGCGGAGCCAAGGAAGCAGTTGCAACTATCTTGTTGTACTTTTAAGAAGTGACAGGCATAAAAAGGATGAGCCACAGGATAGGGGAAGTCTTATTGTTACCTTGCCCTATGCTACGGATTCCAGCCTGACCATAAGCAACTACGCCGTAAAAGCAGCCGTTACACTTTTTAAACCAGGGATCAAATACAAAAAGGCAGGAGTGATCGTATCGGGACTGGTGCCCACCCATGAAAGACAATTGGACCTATTTCTGTCCGAAAACCCAAAACACCACAGACTTATGCAGGTGATGGACGGCATAAACAACAAATATGGCATCAATAAAATGAAAATAGCCAATCAAGATTTGGAAAGGACTTGGAAGATGCGTCAAGAACACCTTTCCCCAAGATATACCACAAACATCAATGATATCATAAAAGTGAAATGACCTCAAAAAAATCGCCAGAAACAGATTCACTTACTTTTTTTGCCCCAAATGAAGAGCAGGGTTTGGGGATGCCATTGTCCAGAAATGTCATCTCAGCAGGATTTCCTTCACCAGCAGATGATTTTAAGGAAAAGCGCATCAGTTTGGACAAAACTTTGATCAAAAACAAAGAAGCGACTTTCTACGCACGCGTGAGCGGAGAATCCATGATTGGGGCCGGACTGGATGATGGAGACCTCTTGGTCATCGATAGAAGTTTGGAAGCGGAGCATGGCAAAATAGCCGTTTGTTTTTTGGACGGGGAATTCACCGTAAAACGGTTGAGCATTGAAAAAGACACTATTACATTGATGCCCGAGAATAAAAATTACAAACCCATCAAGGTTTCCAAGGACAGTGACCTATTGATTTGGGGAGTGGTCACTTATGTGATCAAGGCGGTGTAAGAGATAGATTTCTCAATCGTCACTATGTTCCTCATTTCGAAATGACATATTGTTTTTATTCTTGGACTAAGAATCTTTCCTCCGTGTCATTTCGAACGAATGTGAGAAATCTTGAGTCTATCTGTCCTAAACTTGGGTCTCGACTGCCTGACCGTCCGGCAGGCGGGCGCTCGACCTGACACCAACTAGTTTTCAATGATTAGTGAAAATTCGTGCCATTAGTGTCAAACCATTAACGCTGCCCCGAATGCCAAGTATGTTCCTTTGGAATGGTTTTACCCTGATTTTTTTTGAAAAGACGGCAAGTTCAAAAAGCTTTGCTATCTTTGTACCGTTGTGTTGGATTCCAGTCGCGATGATTGGAATCAGGTTGAAGCATCAAACCGATGCTCGCCAATGAAAGGCTTTCCATTTGGAAGGCTTTTTTTGTTTGTGAGACTGATAGGTCGAACAAATTCCGCTGCAGAGCGGAATCTTTTCCTAATAAATTATAAAGTTGTCACCTCGAGCGCAGTCGAGAGGTCTTACTGTCAAAGGTCTCGACTGCCTGACCGTCCGGCAGGCGAGCACTCGACCTGACAAATACTATCAACCTCCAGAAACAGCATGTGCCACATGGTGCACCAGCGAAGCAGCGAGTTTTGCTGTTTGTCCGTCAATATCATGTTTCGGGTTCATCTCGGCAATGTCCATACTGATCAATTTTCCAGAACCAATAATGGTTTTCAAGCATTCCAAAACCATGTGGGGCGTAAAACCCATAGGCGAAGCCGCACTTACCCCGGGAGCATAGGCAGACGAGAATCCATCCAAATCGATGGTCACATAAATATGGTCCACATTTTTAGCAAAGGCATTGATCCAAGTCGTGATTTCATTCAACAAAGGAATTTGAAAGGTGTCGTTCATTACATAGATGACATCGAGGTCCTTGGCCATTTGGAAAAGGTTTCTATCATTGGCGTCCTTTCGGATGCCCAGACAGAGATAGTTAAAATCAACACCCTCTTTTTCACAGTCTTTGGCAATTTGATAAAAAGGGGTCCCCGAATTGCTCTGCTCTGTGTTTTTCCGCAAATCAAAATGTGCATCAAAATTGATGATACCGATGGTTTGTCCTTCTTTTTTGAAATCCAGATATTTTTTGATACCGTTATAGTGACCATAAGCCATATCGTGCCCACCGCCCAAAACAATGGGGAATTGTTTTCTTTCTAAAAGTAAATTGACAGCTTCGGTAAGCTGATTTTGGGCAGCTTCCATATCTCCCTCATCACAGATAATCGAACCCACATCGTGCAACCGTACATTGCTCCCCAGATGGTTGGGCATCTTGGCAAAACTGCTTTTGATGACATCGGGGCCATCCAGGGCACCAACACGACCTTGATTACGCCGAACTCCTTCATCGCAGGCATAGCCCAAAAGGGATATGGATTTCTTTTGGGCTTCGGGAAGTTCATCCAAGGGTGTGCAATGCACTTTTTCATGCAGATACAGCCATTTATTGGAGATTCTGCCTGTCCAGAGGTCTTGTTTCGGGGGTTGGTAATGTTTCATGGTATTAAAAAAGATTGTCCAAAATATCGGATTTCACCAGATGGGGCAAAGTTACCTTTAAATCTGGAGTGCGTAGCATTTCCCGTTCAATGGCAAAACGGGCTTCCTTGTTCCGTGCCCAACTTCTGCGAGAAATGCCATTGTTCACATCAAAAAACAACATTTTTTTCAACCGGTTGGAGGCTTCTTTGGAACCATCGAGCACCATTCCAAATCCGCCGTTGATGACTTCGCCCCAGCCAACGCCTCCACCATTATGGATGGAAACCCAAGTGGCGCCCCTAAAACTATCGCCAATCACATTTTGAATTGCCATATCAGCGGTGAACCTGCTTCCGTCATAAATATTGCTGGTCTCCCTAAAGGGGGAATCCGTACCGCTAACATCGTGATGGTCCCTTCCCAAGACCACGGGTGCACTAATTTCTCCCATGGCAATGGCGGTGTTGAAGGCATCGGCAATCTTGCTTCGTCCCTCGGCATCGGCATAGAGGATTCGTGCTTGCGAACCCACCACCAATTTGTTCTGTTCCGCTTCGGAAATCCATTTGATGTTGTCTTGCATCTGCTGTTGGATTTCTTCCGGTGCTTCGGATTTGATTTTTTTCATCACTTCCAAGGCAATGGCATCGGTTTTTTGAAGGTCTTTGGGGTCGCCCGATGTGCAAACCCATCGGAACGGACCAAAACCGTAGTCAAAACACATGGGCCCCAAAATATCCTGCACGTAGGACGGATATCTGAAATCGATATTGTTTTCGGCCATTACATCGCCGCCCGCTCGCGAGACTTCCAGTAAAAAGGCATTGCCATAATCAAAAAAGTAGGTGCCTTTTGCGGTGTGTTTATTGATGGAATCGATTTGTCTTCGCAGCGATTCTTGCACTTTTTCCTTGAATGCTTCAGGATTTTCCACCATCATGATGTTGGATTCTTCAAAAGAAAGCCCCACGGGGTAATAACCACCCGCCCAAGGATTGTGCAATGAGGTTTGGTCAGAACCTAAATGAATGAAAATGTCCTCTTCAAAAAAACGTTCCCAAACATCCACCACGTTACCGATATAGGCCAACGAAACCACTTCCTTATTTTTTACAGCTTCTTTGGTTCTCACTACCAATAGATCCAAATCCACCAAAAGCTCATCCACCCAACCTTGGTCGTGGCGTTTTTTGGCAGCTTCGGGGTTGACCTCGGCACAAATGGTAATGCCCCCCGCGATGTTTCCTGCTTTGGGCTGTGCGCCGCTCATGCCTCCCAACCCAGCAGTCAAGAAAATCTTGCCTTCGGGCGATTCGTTTTTCTGTAATACTTTTCGGAACGCATTCATGACTGTGATGGCCGTTCCGTGAACAATACCTTGTGGACCGATGTACATATAGGAACCCGCTGTCATTTGCCCGTATTGGGTAACGCCCAATGCGTTGAAGCGTTCCCAATCGTCGGGTTTGGAGTAGTTGGGAATCATCATCCCATTAGTGACCACCACTCTTGGCGCTTCTTTGGATGATGGAAAAAGTCCCATCGGATGCCCGGAATACATATTGAGGGTCTGCTCCTCGGTCATTTCCGCCAAATATTTCATCGTGAGCAGGTATTGCGCCCAGTTTTGAAATACCGCCCCATTGCCGCCGTAGGTAATCAATTCTTCGGGATGCTGTGCCACGGCAGGGTCCAAATTGTTCTGAATCATGAGCATAATGGCCGCAGCCTGATGCGTTTTAGCTGGGTATTCCGAAATGGGCCGTGCATACATCTCATAATCGGGCTTAAACCGATGCATGTAGATACGGCCAAACGTTTTTAGCTCCTCGGCAAATTCAGGGGCAAGTTCCTTGTGCCAATCCTCGGGAAAATAGCGTAGCGCATTCTGTACGGCCAATTTTTTCTCTTCTTTGGAAAGAATATCCTTCCGTTTTGGGGCTGGGTTCCCGTTTTTGGGATATGCTTTGGTGGCGGGTAATTCCGAAGGGATTCCTTGAAGAATTTGTGATTTGAAATGATCTTTTTCCATTAGTAATAAAGAATGATTTGTCATTCCTGCGAAAGCAGGAATCCAAAATAGGGTAGTGGATTCCGCATCTCACTTCGACTACCTGCCCGTCCGGCAGGCGGGCGCTCAGCAACCGTGCGGAATGACAAAGTTATTTGCAAACGTTAATTCCTTTTTTCCATACTTCACTGGGCTTTAATTGCCCTTGGTGATAGGTGATTTCTTGATAGTTGTCCGTTGGAAAAACCACAAAGTCTGCTAGTGCCCCTGCTTCCAATTTTCCTCGGTCTTTCAAACGCAAAGCCGCTGCAGCCCTAAACGTGATGCCGGCCAAAACTTCGGTGTTTGAGAGTTTTTCAAAGGTTCCCAAAATACTGGCTTGCGTTAATAGGTCGCCCATGGGAGCAGATCCCGGATTGTGGTCGCTGGCAATGGACAAAGCACCGCCAGCATCCAAAATTTTCCGTGCTGGGGTGTAGGCGCATCCCAAACCAATGGATGCTCCGGGCAATGCCGTCGCAATGGTGTTGCTCTTGGCCAAGAGTTGAATTTCTTTTTCGGTACTGGCCTCCAAATGGTCGGCACTCACCGCATTAAAATCCACGGCAACTTGACTGCCACCTGTGGTGAATTGGTCGGCGTGTACCGTAATATCAAATCCCATTTCCTTTGCTTTTTGAAAATAGGGTTTGATTTCCTCCGGGGAAAAAGCACTTTCTTCCACAAAGGCATCCACACGGCGGGCCAAGTTTTCCTTTTTTAGGATGGGAAACAACGTGGAAATAATTTCATCCAAATATGCCTTGTCCTGATTCCAATCTTTGGGTTTCATGTGGGCTGCCAAACAGGTAGGAACCAATGTAGCATTCGAAGTTTCATTGGCCTGTTTGATGGCACGTAGCATTTTCAATTCTTCATCCACGGAAAGACCGTAACCGCTTTTTACCTCGATGGTGGTGACCCCGTTTTTGAGATGTTTTTTACTTCTGGAAAGTATCCCTTCAACCAATTGTTCTTGTGATGCTTTTCGGGTTTGGGTCACTGTGTCCCAGATACCTCCTCCTGCCTTGGCGATTTCCAAATAGGTTTTTCCGGCATTTCGGTAGGCATAATCGCGAGCTCGGGTGCCTCCAAAACAGATATGGGTGTGCGAGTCCACAAATCCGGGTAGGCAAACATGTTGGCCTTCGATAGGGTGCACATCGACATCATCGGATTTCAACTCGTCAAAAACACCAACTTTGAAAATTTTTCCTTCGGAAACCAAAATACCCCCGTTTTCAATGATGGTCAATTGCTCGTCTTTGAGCGCTCCTTTTAAGGGGAGCCCCGTCATCGGAAGTAATTGGGTGAATGGTCCTATTAATAGTGGTCTGCTCATGTTAATATGTTTCAAATTCATCAAGATGTGGTGTGTTCCACTTCAGTTGTTTCTCATCCATCACACGGTCTACCAAATCGATAATTTCCCCGTTTTGGATGATTTCGATTCCTTTCTCGATATCGTCAGCAAATACACGGTCGTTTTCGGCAAAAGCGACTTTAGTTCTCAGGAATGTATGGATTTCATCCAACAGAATGCCCGATTTTAAGGGTTTTCTGTATTCGAAGGCCTGCGCTGAGGTCAACAATTCGATGGCCAGTATTTTCTCCACATTTTCAATAATGTTAAGCGCTTTTCTACCGCTGATGGAGCCCATGCTTACATGGTCTTCCTGTCCCAATGAGGTGGGGATGCTATCGGCACTAGCTGGAAAACACAGGCTTTTGTTTTCACTGGCCAATGCTGCGGAGGTGTATTGTAAAATCATGTAGCCGGAATTGATGCCCGTATTGTTCATCAATAATTTGGGGACGCCAGGACTGTTGCCCTCAAGGGCGAGATAGATACGGCGGTCGGAGATGTTGCCAATTTCTGATGCTGCCAAGGCGGCATAATCCAAGGCCATGGCCAAGGGTTGCCCGTGAAAATTTCCACCACTGATGGTCAATTCATCATTTATGATGACAGGATTGTCCGTTACCGAATTGAGTTCGATTTCCAACAATTCTTTAAGATGAAGCCATGCATTACGGGATGCACCGTGCACTTGCGGCATACAGCGCAAAGAGTAGGGGTCTTGCACCCGTTCGCAATCAATGTGATCTTCCAAAATCTCGGAACCTTGCAGCAATGTACGAATCCTTCCTGCCACATGTTGGTTCCCTTTGAACGGACGAAGTTGGTGTAATTCCTCAAAAAAAGGCTTCATGGAACCTTGTAGCCCTTCGAGCATCATCGCACCGATAATATCTGCGTGTCGCAAACAATGCTGTAATTTATGAACGACCATCACCCCGTGCGCGGCGATAAATTGGGTGCCATTGATCAGGGCAAGTCCTTCTTTTGGGCCCAATTCCAAGGGTTGTAATCCTGTTTGTTCAAATAACGCTTGGGTCGGGATGGTCTTTCCCTGATATTCTACTTTGCCCAAACCTATTAGTGGCAAAAATAAATGGGATAGCGGAGCCAAATCCCCTGATGCCCCTACCGAACCTTGCGAGGGAACCACAGGAATGGCATCGTTTTCCATATGCCAAAGCATACGTTCCAAAGTAGTTTCGGCAATTCCGGAATAACCCTTCGCCAAGGCATGGATTTTCAGAATCAACATGATTTTTGCCAATTCGGTGGAAATGGGCTCGCCCACCCCCACGCTGTGGCTTTTCAATATGTTGGATTGAAGGATTTTGGTATCAGCTTTGGAAATCTTGGTATTGCACAAAGGACCAAACCCCGTATTGATGCCATACACCGTATCGCCTTTTTCCACGATGCGTTGCACACGTTCGTAACTGGCATTTACATGTTGCAGGCATTCATTGGAGAAAATACCTCTTATGGTACCATGGGCCAAGCCCAAAGCTATGCTTGCGGTCAAATGACCCTCACCAAATTGAAATGTTCGGTCTGTTGCCATGCTTTTGAATTAATTTACTAACTGATTGTCCGTAATCAATCATGGTGAACTGTCACTTCGAGTCTTTCGACTACGCTCAAGATGAACTTAAGTCGAGAAGTTATTGGACTCAAAGTCTTAAAAATGAGGTCTCGACTGCGCTCGACCTGACAACTTTTTGTTTTATGATTAATCACGGCTATTCAAAGTTACCGATTAGGTTTAATAATTACCAATACTTATTTTTGTAACAATCAATAAGTATGAATTATCAAATAGAGCTTCGACATTTTATTTATTTTTTGGCCGTGGCCGAAGAGCTGCACTATAGAAAGGCCGCGGAAAAACTCTTTATTTCCCAACCGGGTTTGAGCACGCAAATCAAACAGATGGAGGAGATTTTGGAAACCCAACTTTTTGTGAGGGACAAGAAAAAGGTTAGCCTTACTCCTGCGGGTGAGTTTTTAAAGAAGGAGGTGGAATTCATTTTGAACCACTTGGAGCAGACCAAAAAGCAGGTGAAACTTATCGGCGATGGACAATTGGGGGAGGTACGCATCGGTTTTTTGGGTTCGGCCATGCAAAATGTGGTGCCCAATTTGCTGTTGGGCTTGAAGGAAAAGTATCCAACGGTCCACACTACTTTGGAAGAACTTTCCAACCGAGCGCAGATCAATGCGATATTGGCAGATCGTTTGGATTTGGGTTTTGTGCGATTATCTCGAGTACCCAAAGGATTGGATGTGAAGCCCGTTTTTGAGGACACCTTTTCCTTGGTGCTGCCAGCGGAGCATCCTTTGGATGAGGTGAACTTCAATAACATTAATCAAGTGGCGGATGAAGATTTTATCCTGTTTTCCCAAGATTACAGTCCCATGTACTACGATACAGTACTCAGTATTTGTGAGGATAGTGGGTTTGTACCTCATGTTTCGCATAAATCGGTACATGCCCAGACCATTTTTAAACTGGTGGAGAACAAATTGGGCATTGCCATTGTACCAACTACCCTTCAACATGGGTTTCAAATGAAGGTAAAGTTCATCGAAATGAAAAACATAAAACAACGTGCCGTATTGAGTATGGTCTGGAAAACCGACAATCGGAATCCTGCGCTACATAAATGTATGGATTTGCTCATGGAATTATGACGGCAATGTTTTCGAGTGTAACTTTGGAATTCAACTTAATACACAACTATGATTTTTGACTTGATCAAGGAGCGAAGAAGCATTTTTCCTCCGCAATATATTGATAAGCCCATCGCCAAAGAAACCATTGAAAAGATTTTGGAAGCGGCCAATTGGGCCCCTACCCATAAAAAAACAGAACCTTGGCGCTTTAAGGTGTTGACAGGTGAAAAGAAACAGGAACTGGGGATTTTCCTTTCCAATAAGTATGAGGAAACGGACCCAAGACCAAAGCAGATGAAAATCAAAAAACTACAGTTTAACCCATCCAATTCAGCCGCGGTGATTGCGATTTGTATGCAACGGGACCCGAAGGAGAGTTTGCCCGAATGGGAGGAAATTGCTTCAATGGCCATGGCGGTGCAAAATATGTGGTTGTGCTGCACCGAACTCGGTATTGGCAGTTATTGGTCTTCCCCCGGACTCATAAAATACATGGATGAGTTCTTTGATTTGAAAGAAGGCGAAAAATGCTTGGGCTTTTTCTATATGGGCTATTTTGATGGTGAGGTAATCCCATCCACCAGAACCCCTATTTCCGAAAAAGTGGAGTGGCTGGATTAACTAAAGGTAAACAGGTCGCCCGCATATTTGATGGAAATGTACACGTAGAAGATGGCATACACAACGGTGACCAACAATTTCATAAAGGTACCGGTCAAAAAACCTAAAAACGAACCGAAAGCCGCCTTCATGGCGGTTTCTTTGTTGGCTTTGTTCAGCAATTCGCCGACCAAGGCACCAATAAAAGGCCAAATAATAATCCCGAATGGGCCAAAAATAGGAACAAAGATAGCCACAAGTAATCCTACAATGGTGCCCCACATTCCTGCTTTGCTGCCACCAAACCGTTTGGTGCCCATGGCGGGGATCACATAATCCAAAACTGTTATGGTTATGGCTATCACAAAGGTAACCCCCAAAACCCACCAATTATCGGGTACGGCTTTGGTCAGATAAAGCAGTAGCAGTCCAACCCAACTTATAGGCGGACCGGGCAATACGGGCAAAAAACTACCCAGTATCCCGACGAGCATCAAAATGAACCCCAAAATGAGCAAAGCAATGTCCATGGTTGTGTTTTTCTGTTAGACAAAAGTAGCTGACAATTGTTACAATCAAAATCAAAATAAAACCCTACCCTTAAAAACTTCGTAGGTAAATTTGAAACCAATTGCGAAGCGATCTTGAAAACGAGCAAAACATATACAAAACCAAGGTTCATTCATATAGGGTGTGCCGTAATGTGCATGTTTTATTTGCTTGGACTTTTTAATGGTTTGGTACTGGAAGCCCTGCACGAAGTGTCGCACGTTTTGGCTCCAAAAGCACACCACCATAACTTTGCCTCGGACCACGAAGCTATCGATTATTCTTCTTTGGAGGCTATGGCAGGTCACTCGCACGAAGCTTTGGAAACCTTAAAGGATTTGTTGGAGGCCAATCAACCAGATGAGCACGAATCCAAGGATAACATCAGCCTAAAATTGGATAAACATTTCGTTGAAGAAACTCATATTGTGCCCGAAATCAATACTTTAATAGACAGCAATCGTCTTTGGGCATACCAAAACATAACTTCTTTTTGGTGCCAAGGGGTAACCACGCCCCCTCCCCAGCATAGCTGAAATTAATTTATCGGAAAAGTTCTGAATTCGTCACCCTGAACTTGTTTCAGGGTCACACCATTGAACAGAACATTGGTTGTGAGATGCTGAAACGAGTTCAGCATGACACTTCATGTGCTTTTTTGATGTACAAGAGGCATAAGTTTTTACACAAATCAAATTAAAAGACAACGACATGAAATATTTTATGGCGGCATTGTCCATGCTGTTCATGGGCACCATTGCTGCGCAAAACGTAAGGGGAAAACTGGTGGATGAATCTGGTTCTCCCATTGAAGATGCTGGGATTTTTAACAAGACCAGCGGCCAACACAGCCACACCGATGGCACAGGACATTTTGTTCTGGATAGGACCTCGGTCAACGATACCATTTATTTTTCCAGATTGGGATATGCCACACAGACCCGAGTGGCAAATCAGGCTGATTTACAGAATCCGCTTACCATAATTCTTGTAGAAAGCTCCATTTCTTTAGATCAAGTAGTTTTGGTATCCGAAGTGGATGCTTTGAGCAGAGTGGTGGATGTGGATGTGAAAACGAATCCCGTAAAATCATCGCAAGAAATTTTAAGAAAGGTGCCGGGCCTGATCATAGGCCAACATGCTGGAGGCGGAAAGGCTGAGCAGATATTTTTGCGCGGTTTTGACGTGGATCACGGTACCGATGTGGCCATCAACGTGGACGGTATGCCAGTGAATATGGTGTCCCACGCCCACGGGCAGGGATATGCCGATCTTCACTTTGTGATTCCGGAAACCATTGAAAATGTAAACTTTGGAAAAGGGCCTTACTATGCTGATCAAGGCAATTTTAATACGGCGGGCTACGTCAATCTAAAATTGAGAAAAAGCTTGGACAAGAGCATGTTGTCCACCGAAGTTGGACAGTTTGGCGCCCGTAGGTTTATGGGGATGTTCAATGTGATGGACAACCAGAACAGCAATGCCTATTTGGCCTCCGAACTGTATTTGACGGATGGCCCGTTTGAATCGCCACAGAACTTTAATCGTATCAATATTTTGGGAAGATACCGCTATGCATTACCGGGTAATCAAGAGTTGCTATTGACCGCATCTCATTTTTCAAGCAAATGGGATGCATCGGGACAAATACCACAACGAGCCGTGGACCAGGGTTTGATCAGTCGATTTGGAGCCATTGACGATACCGAGGGTGGGCAAACCAGCAGAACCAACCTTGTATTGAATCACAACAAAAATATGGGAACGGGGAAATCGCTCAACACAATGGCTTTTGTTTCCCATTATGATTTTGAACTGTACTCCAACTTTACCTTTTTCTTGGAAGATCCCGTGAACGGAGATCAGATCAGACAATTTGAAGACCGAATGTTGGCAGGGGCGAAAACCGTTTTTCAGCACAATTCGGCCAATTTGGGCGGTATGGATTTCAAATACAATGCAGGGTTTGGTTTTAGGTACGACAATGTGGACGATAACCAATTGTCCCGAACGCTAAACCGACAGGAATTGCTGGAGCGTTTGGCTTATGGTGATGTGGATGAGGTAAATGGGCATGCTTTTGCTGGAGCCGAGTTCAAATCGGGCAGATTTACCTTTGAGCCGGCCGTTCGCTTGGATTATTTTAGGTTCGACTACATTAATAAGATGAGTGAGCTATACGATAGCCGAAGCGAGGAAAAAGTCGCTTTTAGCCCAAAGTTCAATACCATTTACAGTCCAACAGAAAACACTCAGCTTTTCTTGAAAACGGGCATTGGGTTTCACTCCAACGACAGCCGAGTGGTGGTGGCAAACGGTGGCGAAGAAATTCTACCTGCCGCCTATGGTGTTGATTTGGGAACCATCATAAAACCAATAAATAAGTTGGTCTTGAACGCCACGTTGTGGACTTTGTTCCTAGATCAAGAATTTGTCTACGTAGGGGATGCAGGCATTGTGGAGCCCAGTGGAAAAACCCGAAGAATGGGAGTTGAAGTAGGGGCGAGGTATCAGCCTTTGGATTGGGTTTATATTTATTCTGATGCGAATTATACCCATGCTAGAAGCACCGAAGCCGCCGATGGGGAAGATTATATTCCGCTGGCGCCCGATTTTACGATGGCAGGAGGAGTTACCTTGGGGGGCAATCAAGGTTTTTCGGGCGGAATCAATTATCGATATATTGATGACAGGCCTGCCAATGAGGACAATTCCATTGTGGCCGAAGGCTATTTTGTCACTGATGCAACACTTAATTATAGTGTAAACAACTGGACCTTTGGCCTGATTGTGGAGAATCTTTTCGACACGGAGTGGAACGAGACACAGTTCGCCACGGAAAGCCGTTTGTTCAATGAGCCGAATTCGTTTGAAGAGATTCATTTTACACCCGGCACACCTTTTTATTTGAGAGGAAAGGTTATGGTTACGTTTTAACGTTTTTAGATAAGTTCAATGTAATAATTAGGGGCCTGGAACATTTTCAGGTCTCTTTGCGTTTTGTAGTTCTTCGTGAAAATATCGTAATTTCAGCCAAATTCTAGGGGCTGTCATGCAGAAGTTTGTTTTGTTAATCATTTTTATGGGTTTGCTCGTATCCTGCGAGCTGTTCGAGTCCAAGGAGGACAAGACCCAAAAATTGGTCAATGAGGAACTTTTGGCCATAGATTGGAACGATGTGGACCAATATCCCCTTTTTGAGGATTGTGATGAAACGGCCAACAAACCTGATCAAAGGGATTGCTTTCAGGCTGTGATGCTGGATTCATTTTCCAAGGCATTGCATGGATTGGAATTTCAAGTGGACCAAGATCTCAACGATACGGTTTACATCGATTTTGTGATTGATGAACACGGTTTCATTTCTGTATTGAATGTGGAGGAAAAAACAGACGTGCTCAATGCAATTGCTGATTTCAACACCAAAATCTCCGAACGTTTGAACGATTTAACCACCGTTGCGCCCGCATTGAAAAGAGGAAACCCGGTAAGCTTGCGCTTTAGGCTCCCACTGGTACTAAACACCTACTAATTTGGCAACAGAGAAAATCATATTGGGAATCGACCCGGGAACCACTGTAATGGGTTTCGGAATCATAAAGGTGGTCAATAAACAGATGCACTTTGTACAGATGAACGAGTTGCTTCTCCGAAAATATGATGACCCCTACACCAAACTCAAGCTTATTTTTGAACGTACCTTGGAGCTTATCGACACCTATCACCCCGATGAAATTGCCATTGAAGCCCCTTTTTACGGGAAAAATGTGCAATCCATGCTAAAATTGGGACGAGCACAGGGGGTGGCGATGGCAGCCGGACTGTCAAGGGAAGTACCCATAACCGAATATATGCCCAAAAAGATAAAGATGGCCATTACGGGAAACGGAAGTGCCAGTAAGGAACAAGTGGCGAAAATGTTGCAAAGTGTTTTAAAATTGAAATCCTTGCCCAAAAATTTGGATAGCACCGATGGTTTGGCCGCCGCTGTTTGCCATTTCTACAACGAGGGCAGGGTTGAAGTTGGAAAAAGCTACACGGGTTGGGAGGCTTTTATCAAACAGAACCCGGATAAAATCAAGTGATAATGTTCAACAAACAATAATCAATTTACAATTACCAAATTACTTAAATGAACCTACATTATGAAAAAGGAGAATCCTTTGATAATGAAATCTTATGATTTCGCTTTGGAAACCGTTAGTTTATACAAGAGTATTGTGTCTTCAAAACGGGAATATGTGTTGTCCAAACAGATGCTCCGTTCAGGGACATCAATCGGCGCAAATATCAGTGAAGCAAATGGAGCTATTTCAACGGCTGATTTCTCGGCCAAAATTTCAATAGCGTACAAGGAGAGTTTGGAGGTAAAATACTGGCTGGCACTTCTTAAAGATTCCAACTATGTTCCAAATGACATTGCCCAATCCTTAATTTCTAAAGCGGATGAGCTTTCCAAGATTATGTTCTCCATCCTAAAAACCACAAAAAGAGCCAAATGATAATTGTACATTGTTAATTGATAATTGTCAACTGAGTGAGCGGGATTTATATTCATATACCATTTTGCAAGCAAGCTTGCCATTACTGTGATTTTCATTTTTCCACGCAATTGGGAAAAAAGGAAGCCATGGTCAATGCCATTGCCAAAGAACTTGTTTTGCGCAAATCGGAGGTGGACGATGAAGTGGAAACCATCTATTTTGGAGGAGGAACACCATCGGTTCTTACTGCCGAGGAAATCGAGCAACTTATTAAAGCCGTTTACGACAATTACAACGTAATTGACCATCCAGAAATCACTTTGGAAGCAAATCCAGATGATTTGGTGTCATCTCGAGCGCCTGCCTGCCGAACGGGTAGGGAGTCGAGAGACCTCTTTTCGAATTATAAAAATGCAGGCATTAACCGTCTCAGCATTGGCATTCAATCTTTTTTTGATGAAGATCTAAAGCTGATGAACCGTGCCCACAATGCCGGGGAAGCAGAACGATGCATTGAAGAAGCTACTGCACATTTTGACAACATTACCATTGATTTGATCTACGGTATTCCCGGAATGGGCCACGAACGCTGGAAATCGAACATCCAAAAGGCCTTGGATTTCGGCTTATCTCATATTTCGAGCTATGCGTTGACGGTGGAACCCCGAACAGCCCTTAAAAAATTCATTGAAAAAGGCGTTGTCCCCGATGTGGACGATGAACAGGCCCAAGAACAGTTTCATATTTTGGTGGATATGTTGGAAGCACAGGGTTTTGTGAATTATGAAATCTCTAATTTTGGGAAACCCGGTTTTTTCTCCAAAAACAATACAGCGTACTGGTTGGGGAAGAAATATTTGGGTGTGGGGCCATCGGCACACTCTTTTGATGGTAAGCACAGAAGCTGGAATATTCGAAACAACCCGACCTACATCAAAAAAATAAACGAAGGTGAATTGCCTTCGGAAATTGAAACCCTTTCCAAAACGGACAGGTACAACGAATATGTGATGACAGGTCTGCGAACCATTTGGGGTGTTGATTTGGACAGGATAACTACCGAATTCGGGGAGAGTTACCTAAAATATCTCACCCAACAAACGGCTAAATTTTTGGAGCAGGATTTACTGGTTCTGGAAGATGGAAAACTGCTCACGACCCAAAAAGGCAAGTTTTTGGCGGATGGGATTGCGAGTGATTTGTTTTATGTGGATTAGTTCTGAACTAACATTTTACTTGTGTAAAAAAAACTTCGTTTTAAGAAGTCCTGATTTACCAAAACCCATAATCTTCAAATAGAATCTTTCCAAAGTCTTTTTGAGTAGTTTTATTTTCAGTAGGATTACCTTCCGTGAAATACCTATGAAAGAACTTTGAGTCTTGTCTGTGCAATAACCAATTTTTATTTTTGTCCGAGTATTTAAATGTTATTATCTCATAGCTGCCAGATGTATTGCCATATCCTATATATTCAAGTGAAAAGTAGCCGTTTTTTATAACAATCTTATCAAAAATAGTACCGTCGACATCATCCAATTCAAGAGAATCATTTTTTGCTGCTAGCTTATAGTTACCGTTTTTTTGCCCTATGAAAAGGTAAAAATGTTCTCGGTACTCAGGTTCGTTACTCATTTTGAATCGTAGAATAATATCTTCAAAATTGTCACGATTCAAATCACCATTATATGTCCGAATTTCAGACCGAATTGCTGATTCAGGAACAAAGTCATTCACTTTATTTAATGATTTTTCTTGCCCATTGCAATTTACGTGATAACAAAAGAGAGAGGCAGTTGCGAAGTAAACAGTAAATTTCAATTTTTGCATAGTATTATTTCCTTAAATATTGGGTTGTTCCTACGCCTTATTTGAAAGTATATTCATTTTTGAGCTTCACACTCCTCAGTAGCAAACCTTAAAATTCTCATAGGTAGTGGGATAAGGCTAGAAAGTTGTTGTCTTTGTAAATCATATATCAACGTTTCATAAACCATCCCATTATATTGATTCCAATCATTTGTAAATAATATTTTTGTGATGTTTTTATTTTTTATGTCGTAAAGTATTTCTTGGTTAACCGATTTAAAATCAATGGCCTGTATCAAAATTTTTCTATCTCCATTTTTAGCAACAAAACCATAATAAAATCTGACATATTTCATTATTCTTTTTGACTCTCTTTTTGCTGTTTTTAAATACTCTCTCAGCAGTGTTTCTTCCTCATCTTTTGTCAATTCCTGACTTCCTATATATTTAGGAATAGATTTTTCTTGGGCTAAAAGATACGTTTTGGATAATTGACGATTCAGTAAATTAATATCATTAACTGAAAGGAAAAATCTATTTTCTGTATAGTGCGAATTTATTGGCGGAACATAATTTTCATTAAACACAATACTCCTATTGGTAGGATTAATCATGAAAACAATCTCTTTTTCCAATGTCTTGCTAAAAAAACTAAGCATAGATTTATTGTTATCATTAATATATAATGAAATAAAAAAAAGAATCAATAGTGAGTTTTTCATATTGCTTGCAACAATAGGATATGAATTTGTTTTTTTACGTAAAAACTGATAAGTGAAGCTAGTATATTTTAATCAAAAGGCTATATGAAATAGATAGATACACCTTCTAGATTCACAAAACCCTATTTCCAATTGATATGCAGATTTTATAAAGGCAAGTTTTTGACCAATGGAATTGCTTCCAATCTTTTTATGCTTAATTTAAAGTAGTAAATTGTCATTCCTGCGAAAGCAGGAATCCATGAAGTAGAATTGATTCCCACAGGCGTTGGGAAATTTTAAAAACAACCAAATTTGATCGCAACCATAAAACACAACTCCAAAAACTACAAAATAGACCTGACCAAACCGCTGGATATTTCCATACCGCTCAAAGGAGGCGACAACAATGTGAACGCCTGGTATTTGGACCCGCCAAAGATTGCCCCACACGAGCAAGATGGATTTATAGGGAAGGTGAGCGAGGGAGCATCCACCAATTTCAACGATATTTGGTTCAACCCACATTCGCATGTTACGCACACGGAGTGTTTGGGGCATATATCCGAGGAGTTCAACTCCATCAACAAAAAGTTGAAGAAGTTTTTCTTTTTGGCCGAAGTGATTACCGTGGCACCCGAACAGATGGGAGAGGACTTCGTCATATCCGAAAAGCAAATAAAATACGCTTTGGGCAACAAAAAAAGACAGGCTTTGGTCATCAGGACCATTCCCAATTTGGGGGACAAGCGTTCCAAAAAATACTCGGATACCAATCCCACCTATTTAACCGAGGAAGCCGCCAAATATTTGGTGAAAAAAGGAGTGGAACATCTACTTGTAGACCTCCCTTCCGTGGACAAGGAAAGGGACGGGGGAGACCTTTTGGCGCACAAGGCCTTTTGGAACATGAACGGTAAGCCCCGCACAAAAGCGACCATCACAGAATTTATTTATGTACCCAACCCTGTAGAGGACGGCACCTATTTTTTGGACCTTCAAGTGGCACCATTTGAGAACGATGCCAGTCCCAGCAGGCCGGTCTTGTATAAAATTCTTGAAAAATGAAGACGATATTAAAGCTTGAAGAGTTGATGATGTTCGCATTGGGCATCTATCTTTTCAGTTTATTGGATTATGCGTGGTGGTGGTTTTTGGTACTGATCTTGGCACCGGATATTGGAATGTTCGGCTATCTTTTTGGAAACAGGATTGGGGCCATCAGCTATAATATTTTCCATCATAAAGGGTTGGCCTTGCTTATTTACCTTGCCGGTGTTTACTTTTCAATACCTTTATGCCAACTAATAGGCCTGATTTTGTTCTCGCATTCCGCTTTGGACAGGATGTTGGGCTATGGTTTAAAATATGAGAAAGGATTTAAGTTTACCCACTTGGGGGAAATAGGTAATCATGGGTGAAATAGTTGACACGGTTCTTGGCGTACTATTGGGCGCAATACTAATGTATTGGGTATACTCCCTGTTCCGAAAAAAGAAGAACAAAGAAATCACGAAGCAGCAATCCACCGTGATCTTGAACAAGATACGCAGCGTGTGCAAATTGGTGTCGGTTGAAGGTGATTTTGCCGAAATCTACCATTACGAGAACACCAAGGACAGTTTTATGAGTCTGTTCCGAAGCAAGAAAAAAGCCCTTATCGTGATCAAGGCGAAGGCCCACATCGGCTACGACCTGAACAAGCTCGATTTGAAGGCTGACAATGAAAACAAAAAAATCATCCTGAGCCATTTTCCACAGCCCGAAATATTGTCCATTGAGCCCGATTTGCAGTTTTATGACATCAAAAATGGTATTTTTAACAGCTTTTCACCCACGGATTTGACCAATCTCAATCAAGAAGCCAAGGAGCATATCAAACAAAAAATACCTGAAAGCGGGTTGATGGAGACGGCAAGAAAAGAAGCTCTGGAAGCCGTTTTCGTAGTGGAGAAAATCGTAGAGACCATTGGGTGGACACTGGATTATTCCGCCTTGGAAATATCAAACAGAGAAAAACAATTTATAGAAGAGTAAATAAACATGAAAACAAAAATCATAACCTTGCTTTTGGTAGGTGTATTGGCCTCCAGTTGTGTACAAATCAAAAACGACATGAGTAATAATTTTGACCACGCTTTTGCCCATACGGTTTATTTCTGGTTCAAAAATCCAGATAATGCTGCTGATAAGGCCAAGTTTGAAGCTTCACTGAAGAAGTTTCTCAACAACTCAGAATACGCCAAGACCAAATATATTGGTACGCCGCCCAATGCGGTTAGGGATGTAGTGGATGATTCCTTTACCTACTCACTCATTCTGTCTTTTGAGTCGGCGGAAGCACAAGAAGCGTATCAATCCGAAGAGGCCCATCTCATTTTTATAGAGGAATGCCAAGATCTTTGGGAGAAGGTCATTGTGTACGATTCGCAAGGTATCTGATGATGAATGTTGAGGAGCTTCGCGAGTATTGCCTCATGCAGAAAGGGGTGACCGAGGAGTTCCCTTTTGATTCAAAGACCTTGGTGTTCAAGGTCATGGGAAAAATGTTTGCCTTGGTGGCCTTGGAACGCCTTCCCCCACAATGTAATTTAAAGTGCGACCCAGAACGAGCCGTGGAACTGAGGGAAGAATACGATGGTGCCATCATTCCGGGCTATCACATGAGCAAAACCCATTGGAACACTTTGTTTTTGGAACAACTCCCCCCTCAATTGATTAAAGATTTGGTGGACCATTCCTACGAACTGGTCGTAGCTGGATTGACCAAAAAGCTTCAGCAAGAGCTCAAAAATTTAGACTGACATTTCATGGAGGATTTGAAAAGCTTTTACACTTCCCAGCAAGAGAAATATCAGCAAGAACTTCAGCAGGTAAAAAAACGGTTGGCCCTTTTGGCCACCTTGCGATTGTCCGTTTTTGTGGGTTTGGTGCTTGGGGCCTACTTCTTTTGGGGCAGCACGGCCATTTTTGTCTTGTTGTCCTTGGGCATTGCGTTGTTTTTGTATCTCGTTATCCGCTTTAGCAATGTAAAACGACATAAGGAATATTTGCAAAGGCTTATCGCCATCAATACCACGGAATTGGACATCTTGGCCCGTCGTTTCCACCATTTGCCGGATGGGAAGGAGTTTTTAAGACCGGACCATCCGTATGCCCAGGATTTAGACCTTTTTGGAAGGGGTTCGTTCTATCAATATGCAAACCGAACAACATTACGACAAGGACGGGAAGTTTTTTCGGATCTTTTGTTGGATGGATATCCAAAGGATATCGCCAAAAAACAAGCGGCGATTCAAGAATTGGCCCAATTGCCCGAGTGGCGACAACGTTTTTCCGCTTTGGCAGGGGAAACCCAACCCAAAATATCTCCTGATGTGGTTTCCGATTGGATGAAAAACCACAAATCGTTTACCCCAAAGTGGGCTGGTATTGTGGCTCCTATTTTTGCATTGATTTCCATTTTGTTGATTGTTTTGGCTAGTTTAGGTTTGGTGCCTGGAAGTTTGGTCTTGTTCTGGTACGTTTTGGGAATTGGAATTGTAGGTCGATTTGCCAAAAGCATCGTTATGTTTGCGGTACAAGTATCAGAAGCCCAAGAAACCATCCAGCAACACCAACAATTGATTTCTGAACTGGAGCGGCAGACCTTTACATCGGAGTTGCTCCAAGAACTCCAGAATAAATTGGTGGTCGAGGGAGAACAGACCTCCAAAATATTGAAAAACTTTGGCCGGCGACTGGACAATTTTGAACAACAAAACAACTTTTTGGTGTTGCTATTCGGTCAGGGGTTGCTACTGTGGAGTCTGTTTTTTGCGTATCGGGTGGAATCTTGGATAGCTAAATATGGCAAGGATGTGGGGGAGTGGTTTGCTGCCATTGCCCAGTTTGATGCCTACATCACTTCGGGTACCTATGCCTTTAACCATACGGATCATACCTATCCAAGTTTGGTTCAAGGAGATGCGGTGTTGAGCGCCAAAGAAGTGGGACACCCCTTGGTAGACCCCGAAAAGAACGTTTTAAACGATTTTGAAATAGGAAAAGGCCGTTTCTGTATCGTCACAGGAGCCAATATGGCTGGAAAAAGCACTTTTTTACGGGCCGTTGCTTTGCAAATAGTCATGGCGAACATGGGATTGCCCGTAAAAGGGAAGGAAGTGCAATACAATCCTGTTCGTTTGCTCACCAGTATGCGTTCCTCGGATTCCCTGGCGGATGAGACTTCCTATTTTTATGCAGAGCTTAAACGTTTAAAATACATTGTGGAAGAGCTTAAAAAAGGCGACTGCTTTGTGGTCTTGGATGAAATCTTGAAGGGGACCAACAGCGTGGACAAGGCCGAAGGTTCCAAAAAATTTATAGAGCGTTTGGTGCGGAATGGGTCCACGGGAATGGTGGCCACCCACGATTTAAGCTTGTGTACTCTCGCTGACCAACTTCCAGAGGTGGAAAACCGCTATTTTGATGCCCAGATCGTAAACGGGGAGCTGTTCTTCGATTATAAGTTCAAAGAAGGCGTTTGCCAAAATATGAATGCCTCTTTCTTACTAAAAAATATGGGGATTGTGGATTAAAGTCCTTTTACTTGAACATTGTGAAAAGAGTCAGCCTGTAATCGGAGCAGTTCCTCTGCCTTTTCCTTTTTGTAGCGATACAGCTCCTCTTCACTTTTAATATCGGCATAGACTTGCTGGTTGATTTCGCCATCCGTGGCCAACAACAATTTGCGTTGCGCTACTTTTTGGGTTACCCACGTAGCGACCACACTTTCCTGCTCTTCAAATTTGTAATCGTACTCGCCTTTGGGAGCCAACAGTTTGGCAATAATGGGAGCCGTTTCGATTGCCAAGAACAATAAAAAGATGAAGAAAGAAGGAAACCAGGGTAGTTTGCCCAAGGCATTGATGCGTGCCATGAGCCCATCAAAACCATCAATAATGGGTTGGGAATTGGCAACGGCAATGTCGTAATCGGTTTGCAAAGCTGCAATCTGAGCTTCAATAGTCTCAATTTTTGTGGCATTGGCCTCTTTCAAGGCGTTGAGTTCAGCCAGAGCAGCATCATGCTTTTCTCGTTTTTCCTTGTACACGGGTCCCTTGCCCAACAGACCGGTTCCAGCAGTACCTTCGGCTTCGGAAATGTAAGTATTGTAGAGTGCATTGGTTTCGGCCTCTTTGATTGTGATTTCACTCTTCAGGTTGGCAATATCTTGGTTAAGGCTTTCAATTTTTGGAGTGTACTGGAGTGCCAATTGCTCTTTGTTGTTCAGGGTCATGGTATTTTTTTCTTCGAGGAGGACTTGATTGATCTCTTTTTCAAAAATCTTCATTTCCAAAGGTTTGGATATCACCACAGCAATAATGATGGCCAGTACAATCCGCGGAGCGGCCTGAAGCAATTCACCTTTAAAATTGTCGCGCTTTTTAATGGTGGAAACGATATATCGGTCCAAGTTGAAGATGAGCAGTCCCCAAATCAAACCAAAGAAAATAGCGGTGTAGATGTTGTCAAAAACGGTGTAAAGGGCATAGCCGCTGGCGATAAAAGCCATGATGGCCGTAAAGAAAACCGTGGCCCCAATGCCAGCATATTTGTTGCGTTCCCCGTTGGAACAAGTTTCAAGAATATGGGTGTCAGCCCCTGAGCAGAAGATAAAAAAACGTTGTAGCATTATAGTGTTCTGATTTGATTGATAGAGTATTAGAACGTGGTTTTGGTGGATTTGTTACATGTTTTGCCCATAAATCTTCCAGAATACCTGCTGATTTCTCAGGTGGAAAAGTAGGTGGCTGTGTGCCTTAAGTTACTGACCAACAGAAAATAGGATGGTACATTTATACCATTAAATATCACAATCATGAAAACAACCGTAGTCATTGGTGGAAATTTCGCAGGAATGACCGCCGCATTGGAAATCAAAAGAAAAGGGAAAAACGACCATAAGGTTTTAGTGATCGATAAATCACCATTGTTCTTGTTTGTTCCCTCTCTGATATGGGTACCTTTTGGAAGAAGGGAAATCAAGGATATTTCATTTAGAAAAGATACCATTTTGGAAAAGAAAGGGGTCGATTTCGTTCAGGCTGAAGCTTTGAGGGTAGATCCCAATACACAAATGGTCTATACCACAAAAGGGGATTTTGCCTATGATCACTTGGTAATTGCCACTGGTCCCAAGGTAAAATATGACGTGGCTCCCGGCGTAGCCGAATATGCCCATTACATTGGTACGCCCAATGGCGCCATGAAAACAAGAAAGGCGTTGGAAGAGTTTAAAAAGAACCCTGGCCCCATTGTAATCGGCGCTACGCAAAATGCGGGTTGTATGGGTGCTGCGTATGAGTTTTTGTTCAATGTGGAAAAATGGTTGCGGGAACAAAAGATTAGAAAGCAAGTAGATTTACATTGGATTACTCCTGAAACCTTCTTAGGACACTTTGGTATTGATGGAATTACTGGAGGTGAGACCATGCTCAAATCCTTCATGAAAATGTTCAACATTCACTACCACACCGAGGTAGGCGTGAAGGAAGTAACCAAAGATAAAGTTATATTGACTTCCGGTGAGGAATTGCCCAGCTATTTTACCATGTTGATGCCCCCATTTGTGGGTGTAGACTTTGTGGTCAACTCCCCAGAGTTGGGAGCTACCGCAGCTGGTTATTTGCCCGTTGGGGAAGATTACCGACACTTTAAGTATCCCAACATCTGGTCTGCGGGAATCGCTGTGGATGTGAAACTGCCCTTTAAACCAGGTAAGGTGCCATTTTCTGGTCCAAAAACAGGATATCCATCCGATGAAACCGGTAAAATAGTTGCCGAGAACATCATCAGGGTAACAAAGGGCAAGGATAAATTGAAGAAGAAAGCATGGGGTAAAATTCCTGGTATATGTGTAATGGACGCCGGTAAAAAAGAAGTGATCATAATTAGCGACCACTTGTTTAAACCCAGAAATTTTGCAATTATGATTCCCAATGTATTCTACGATTTCTCCAAAGTATTGTTCGAAAAATATTTCCTTTGGAAGACAAGACACGGATATTCTCAATTGCCCTAGTGGTTGAGATGGTAGTCTGATCAAATCCACGCATTGTAAAATGGGTGGATTTTTCTTTTTAGAATGATGAGAGGTATTTTCTTAAAAATTCTAAGTTTGCAATTCTCAAAATAATGGACAAACTAATGGGATTACTGGAAGAATTACAGGAACGAAGCGGAAATACCTGCGAACTGTGTGGGGCAACAGAAAATTTACAAGTGTATGAAGTTCCTCCGGTGTCCACTGGTGGTGTAGATGGAGGCCTCTTGGGCTGTACGACCTGTATTGATCAAATAGAAAACCCTGATACTGTTGATTCCAACCACTGGCGCTGCTTGAACGATAGCATGTGGAGCGAACACGATGCCGTTAAAGTGGTGGCGTGGCGAATGCTCAATCGTTTAAAATCTGAAGGATGGCCACAAGATTTGTTAGGCATGATGTACTTGGATGAAGAAACTTTGGCATGGGCCAAGGCTACTGGAGAAGGTGAAGAAGAGGGTGAAAAAATCATTCACAGGGATGTGAACGGCAACATTCTGGAAAATGGGGACAGTGTGGTCTTGATCAAAGATTTGAAAGTGAAAGGTTCCAGCATGGTTGCAAAACAGGGAACTGCCGTGCGACGGATTTCACTGGATCACGAGAATGCCGAATATATTGAAGGCAAGGTAGATGGTCAACAGATTGTCATCATTACCAAGTATGTGAAGAAAATATAGTTCTTTTTCAATTTCTTACTCCTTCCAAAGCCATCTCAACGAATCCGGAAATAGGGCACCCCCGTGTTTGCCGTTGTGTCCACCGGTACCTTTTACAAAGGTATAGTCATAATCGCGAAACTCAAGCGAGGAGGCCATTTGCTGATTGGCCAGCCACCAATTTCCATAAAGATTGTTCAAGTCTCCCGAACCGTCTTGCAAATACACCTTGATATCCCGTTTGGCATGTCTTCTGATCATGGATGGGTAGGCGTGTCCACCCCGAATATTGGTAAAACTTCCTATATGACTCAAGACCCTGTAAAAATAATCAGGTCGCTCCCAAGCTGCTGTAAAGGCGCAAATACCGCCAGATGAAAGTCCGCAGATGGCCCGCATCCTTGGGTCGGTTGTCAAATTATACTTCTTTCCTACTTCGGGAATGATTTCTTCGATCAAGAACCGGGCATAGAGATTACTCAATTCATCATACTCCCAGCTTCTATTGCTAGCCCTGAATGGATTAGCAGGAAGTTCCGGTGCATTATGCCCGGGATTGATGAAAATCCCGATGGTTACGGGCATTTCCTTTTGATGGATGAGGTTGTCGAACACAATGGGAACCTTAAAATCACCATCTTCCTTCACATAAGCATGTCCGTCCTGAAAAACCATAATGGCTGCCGGTTGGTCCGCGCTATATTGTGCCGGCACATATACGTAGTATTCCCGATGTGTGCCCTCAAAAATTTGACTTTGGAATACATGTTTGGTCACCGTTCCTTTTGGAACCCCATCATGACGCTCCGAGTCTTTACCGTACTTATAGTTTTCCTCTTGGCCTAAACAAATGTTCATGCTGAAGAGCAGTAAAAGGCATACGGTTTTGGTCAGTTTGTGGTTCATAATGAAGATAATTTATTCAAAACTTACGCTCAGGCATCGGTTTTATTTTTTAGTTCCATAAAATAGTGGTAAAAATAGGGGATGGTTTCAATGCCCTTCAAAAAGTTCCAAACCCCAAAATGTTCGTTGGGGGAGTGAATGGCATCGCTGTCCAGACCAAATCCCAACAGAATGGTCTTGCTATCAAAAACATTTTCAAAAAGCGCCACGATTGGAATACTTCCTCCAGTACGTTGGGGTACTGGGGTTTTCCCAAACGTTTTTTCCATCGCTTTGGAAGCCGCTTGGTAACCGATATCGTCAATCGGGGTCACATAGGCCTGTCCGCCATGGTGTGGGGTAACTTTTACTTTCACACTTTTTGGTGCCAATGAGGTGAAATGTTTTGTGAAGAGCTTCGTGATTTCGTGCCAATCTTGGTTGGGGACCAGTCTCATGGATATTTTGGCATAGGCTTTACTGGCGATGACGGTCTTTGCGCCTTCACCGGTATAGCCTCCCCAGATTCCGTTTACGTCCAATGTAGGTCGGATACCAAAACGTTCAGGGGTAGTATAGCCTTTTTCACCATGCACATCACCAATATCCAACGATTTTTTATACGCTTCCAGATTAAATGGTGCCTTGGCCATTTCTGCACGTTCCTCATCTGGAATGACTTGTACTTTGTCATAGAACCCAGGGATGGTAATATGGTTGTTTTCATCGTGCAATGAAGCAATCATTTTGGCAAGCACGTTGATGGGGTTTGGTGCTGCACCACCATAAATTCCCGAATGAAGGTCCCTGTTTGCCCCGGTCACTTCCACTTCCACATAGCTCAGTCCGCGAAGGCCAGTGGTTATGGAAGGGGTGTCATTGGAAATCATCCCGGTGTCTGAAATAAGGATGATGTCGTTTTTTAGCTTTTCGCTATTTTCTTTTAGGAAGTCCTCCAAACTATCGCTTCCTACTTCTTCTTCACCTTCAATCATGAACTTTACATTGCAGGGCAGGGAGTTGTTTTTTATCATGAACTCAACCGCCTTGACGTGCATGAAGAACTGCCCTTTGTCGTCGCAGGCCCCACGGGCGAAGATAGCTCCATCGGGATGTAGTTCGGTTTTTTTGATCACGGGTTCAAACGGAGGGGAATCCCACAAATTTATCGGATCAGGGGGCTGCACATCGTAGTGGCCATACACCAGGACGGTGGGCAGATCGGGGTCGATTATTTTTTCGCCATACACCACGGGATACCCAGTGGTCTCGCAAATTTCCGTATTCTCGCAGCCAGCATCAGCGAGTGATTTTTCCACGGCTTTGGCCGCCTCCATTACATCTTGGGAAAATGCAGGGTCAGCACTGATAGAGGGAATTTTTAAAAGATCGATCAATTCGTTTAAAAATCGGTCTTTGTGGGTGTTGATGTAGTTGTTGATTTGTTCCATGTATGAATTAAAAAGTAGGCTAAATGTACAAAAAACAAGTTTTTAAAGTAGGCCGGTTTGCAAATCGGAAAATTGATTTATATTTGCACTCCCTTTGCGGGTGTGGTGGAACTGGTAGACCTGTCTGCCGACAGGCAGGCACGCTAGGAAGTCTAGCGTACAACGTTCCTTCATCCGTTGGAAGTTCTTTTATTATTATTTTTTATGCGGGTGTGGTGGAACTGGTAGACACGCTAGACTTAGGATTTATCCAAATAAAAAGTGTTAATTTGCACTTTATGCGGGTGTGGTGGAATTGGTAGACACGTCAGACTTAGGATCTGATGCCGCAAGGTGTGGGGGTTCGAGTCCCTTCACCCGCACTAAAAGCCGAAGAGAAATCTTCGGCTTTTTTATTTCAAAAACACACTGAAAAAAGACACGGGTACAACATAGGTACAACATTTGACCTATTTTCAAGATAAACTTTGATTTAGTGTCATATACTTCCATTTGATATTAACTACTATGTCAATCAAAATAAATTCATAGAATTTAGGTTTTCTCGACTCTTGTTCTTCGATTGGGAGTTTATTATCATACAATATTCCCGAAAGTTAAACTCGTAAAATACTTCCATCAAAAGACTACGGCATAAAGCCATCGCTTAAGCCCCTACTTATTTATTCCGTTTCCTTTTGAGCCAAGATTTTATCTTCCGTTTGATTCACTGCTCAAATATTGTTTAATCTAAAATTTGAGTATTATGACAACAAAAGCGAGTACCACAAGAAAGCGCAGAACCACTAGGATTACTGCCAAAAAAGAAGTGAACGAAAAGAAAGTGCCTGCACTTCAAATTGAAAACCTTCCAATAGACAACATAAAGCCTGACACTAACCAACCAAGAAAGACCTTTGATGAGAAACAGCTACAACAGCTTGCGGATAGCATCAAGGAATTTGGTGTATTGCAACCAATAACGGTTCGCAAATCTGGAAAGAATTTTATCATCGTAATGGGTGAAAGACGGTTTCGCGCAAGCAAAATGGCGCACAAGAAAACGATTCCCAGTATCGTAAGAACTTATGAAAACGGCGAAGTGCTTGAAGTTCAAATTATCGAAAACCTGCAACGAAAGGATGTTGAACCTACCGAAGAAGCTGACGCAATTGCTTATCTAAGCGACAAGTATCAACCCTCTGAAATCGCTAAACGCCTGGGAAGAACGGACAATTTCATAAGACAACGTTTGAAGTTGGCTGGATTGATTGACGGCTTCAAGCATTTTGTACGTAGTGGTGAAATGACCATTTCTTTAGGTGTCGGTGTAGCGCTTTTTGAACCAGAGGAACAACAGATGATGCGGGAAACGATGGGCGAAGAATTTAACGCACATCAGATAAACCGAATGATAAACAACCGAACATACGATTTGGAAAAAGCACCCTTTGATGTTGCAGATAAGACTTTGGTGGCTAAAGCGGGTTCCTGCGTAGAATGTCCATTCAATGCTGTGAATCAAGGCAATCTGTTTGGCGAAGGCAAAATGGTCTGTACAAAGTCAGCCTGTTTTGAGACTAAAAAGACAAAATCGTTCTTAAACCTGATTGATAAATCTAAGAAAGACAACATACTGCTCATTCCTGAAATACGGCAGTATTGGGCGAATGAAGAAAAAAATCAGCTTGTTATTTCACAACTGGAAAATAATGGGTTGAAAGTCTATTTGCTGGATGATGTTGAAATCATTGAGACACCCATTGAGCCGACAATGGATAGCGTTAAGATTGAATACCAACATTATGATTATTCTGAAGATGAATTGAAAGCAGAGCTCGACGAGGCTATCCGGCAATATGAGGAAGAACTGAAAACGTATAATTCAGCAGACAAGAACGGTTTTGTAAATGGTATCATATTCCATCCTGAAACGTACCAACACAAGAATGTGTTCGTCAAAGTGATTGAGAATTCAAAGGAAGATTCTAATGAATATTCCACACCATTGGCCAACAGGAAAATGGCAGATTGTACGCCCGAAGAGCAAATCATAAAAATCAACGAGCGTGAAATCCGTAAGCGACAGATCGAGAACAACAAGCAGTTTGAAGAAGTGGTACAGATGATTCGAGAAACGGATTATATCAATACCAAGAAAACGTTGTCGGTTGATGAAATGGTCGCCTTTTCCATTTCGTTGTTTGAAAACAATGTGGATTATGTAGGTCGGCAAAAGCACTTTTCCAAATTCTTGGCAGGGACTTCAAAGATGACCAATTTGGAAGTTGTTGAACATTTTAAGAATCATTTCAAAAAGGAAATCTTCCATAGACTGATTCGCTACATACTTACGAGGCAAGTGCATTTTGGTGAGAGCAACCACGTCAATAACCTGACGAACATTTCATTCTACAATGCCATTCAGGGATACTTCAAATCGAAGATTGCAGCAATTGAAGAGGAATATGCCGAAAAACGGGACAAGCGTGAAGCACGTTTAAAAGAGCGCATTGCGGTTCTTGAAAAGAAAATCCAGGAACTCAACGATTAGCTTTTGTTGTTCTGAAGAAGGGTCGGCATCCGTGTCGGCCCTTTTTCTTTTTATGATAATCCTATACGGGTTTACAGGAAAAGCATCAATCAATATCAGTGCAAAGGTAAACCCATAAAATACACCCATCAAAAGACTACGGCATAAAGCCGTTGCGCATATCCCTCTTCTCATTTATTCCGTTTCCTTTTGAGCCGTGATTTTAGCTTCCGTTTGGGGATGCCCAAATATTGTTTAACTAAAATTTCGGCATTATGGAAAAAGTATCAAAAAAATCAAAGATTTCGGTCGAAGAAGCCGAGGTACATTATCAATCCAGTAAGGAAAACTACAAGATTGAAGGTGCCGAAAGTCATCTGGCTTACTACAGAGAAAAGTATCCAGAACACTACGTCGTACTGTCACAAAATGTTTAACCTAAAATTCAAAAGCTATGTATTTACAAAATTTGCAACAAGATGAGATTTTCGTTTCAACCGAAATGAAATCCTTAAAAAGTCTGACCCAGATGGAATCTCGTCGTGGGCTTGAAAATGCCATCATCTCGAATGGCAAAATCGTCAATGTGGTATCGAACAGTTACGGCCACATCCCAAACCAATTGTTCTTCAAAAAAGCAGAAGAAATGTTGATTGATGGTGGTCTCAACTACCACAAACGAACCGTCAACAAGAACGATAGGTCGTTCATCACTGATTTTATCATTGACGACAAAAGCCAGTTTACGGTTAAGAATAACAAGGACTTGATACTACCGATGCTTCGTTTCAAGAATTCTTACGATGGAAGTGAAAAGACCTCTGGCCACTTCGGTTTTTATAGAAAGGTTTGTTCTAACGGATTGCACGTCTCACAGGCTGAAATCGAGTTTTCAATCAAGCACAGCAGGAACAATACAGACCTTATAATGCCAATGTTGAACAACCTGTTTGATAAATTCTTGGACAACGAATTCTATACCATTACCAAGAAATTCGATAAGATGAAGGAATTTAAAATCATTGACACCAAAGAGTTCGTGAAAGCTATTCTGGACAGGACAAAACTGTTCCGATATGAATGTAGTGACAAGAATAGCGACCCATCGAAAAAGTCGAGAGAGGTACTTGAAATCCTCAATTACGAAGCCCTATTGCTCGACGAGAAACCTAATCTTTGGTTGGGCTATAATGCTTTCAACTCTGTATTGCACAATTTCTTGAAAAAGAGTTTTGGCCAGCAAGAACGATTGGATAAAAAGTTGTTCGATGAAGTGTATGCTCTGGCATAGATTTAAAAGGTTTGTCCAGTACCTTAAACTGGATTTTTCAATTAAATATTTATTGTAATTTTAACAAACAGAAATAATTACTACCTTTGCAAATGATGCAAAAAGCACACAAAATAGCGGCATTTCTCTTATTGGGCCTGTTTGGCCTTATGGTGCTGCACCAAGCATTTCCTCATCTGCATCATCAGCACCAGGATTCGTATTCCCATTCGGATGTTGCCCATACGGGCGAACACCACCATCACGATAATGGTTCGCACGAAGACGAAGAATCACCATATGGCTTTTTCGGGTTCTTTATGGATATGCACGTCCATTCCTCGGTTTCAACCGATATTATTGTCGAAAGACAAATCGTTGAACACCGTACCGACACGAATGAGAATGTTGTAAAAACCAATTCTGGTTTTCAAGAACTATATTTTATTGATAAGAGGCCTAACAACGAACCGCCGCTTTATCATCCGCTCAACCACTATTTTAATCCTTTCCTTTCATCCCTCTATTTACGGGGGCCACCATCTTTAGGTTAATCGTTTGGGATTATCTATCTATTAGGTAGAAATCCTATTGAACTTCAGGCCTGTCTCTTATCAGGCAAGATTAAACCTAAATTTTCAAACAATGGACAAATATATCGTGTTCGCGATATGCGGATGCCTGTTCTTTGTTACTGGTTTCTCTCAAGATAGAAATATAGGGGAGCTACTTAACGAAATAGAACAGAACAATACAGAGCTGAAGGCTTATCAGTCGTTTATCGATGGCCAAAAGCTTCAAAACAAGAGCGGCAACAACCTGCCCGACCCACAGCTTTCAGGATACTATCTGCCTTTTGGCGACCATCAAACCGATGACTATACCGAGTTTGAAATCTCACAATCCTTTGAATTTCCTTCGGTATATGCAGCCCGTAACAAATGGAACAACCTAAAAGCAGAACAGTCACAGGCAGCCTATGGCGAAAAACGCCAAGAAATACTGCTCAAGGCAAAAAAAGGGCTAATAGAACTCTTTATACTTCAAAAGCGAAAAACCATTGAAGATGAAAGAAAGAAACAAAGCCAAGAGGTGTATGAACAAATGCAAGAACTTTTTAACAGAGAGCAAGTCGGCATTTTAGACCTTAACAAAGCTAAGGTATCTTGGATTCAAGAGCAATTTGTTGTGGAACAACTGGAAGCGGAAATCCAAAATCAAAGAACGGCTTTGCAGACTTTGAATGGAAATCAACCGCTTGGATTGGACAATCTGCAATTGAATATTCCATTTCAGATACAAACTGTAGCCGATTTATGGAATGAGAAATTGGCCAAAGACCCCAAGCTTTTGGAGCTCAAAGCTTATGAAGCCGCGGCACAACAAAACGTGCAGTTGGAAAAAACCAAAATACTGCCTGACCTTTCATTGGGTTACAATTACCAAGGGGTCAACGGTAATAATTATTCGGGTGTTTATGGAGGATTGACCATTCCTTTGTGGAACAGTAAAAACAAGGTAAAAGCGGCACAAGCCAATTACGAATACCAGCAGTCCAACACACAAGTTGTACAACAAATGCTGTATGCCAAATTACAACAAGAGTACAATCAGTACCAATTGTTGCTCGACAAGTACACCGAATATCAGGACACCATGGAAACCCTAAATAGTGAGGAATTGCTCTTTAAAGCTTACAACTTGGGAGAATACTCGTTTTTGGAATACTATATGGAAGTGCAATTCTATCGGGATGCAACCGATAGAATGCTACAAATGGAAAAACAGCTACAGCTTTTACAAGCACAATTATTAATACATCAGTTATAACAATTTTAAAAATTAAAAAGATGAAACATTTATCAAAAACAATAATGGCACTAATAGTAATGGCAGCAATCAGCTTTACAGGATGCCGAGAAACAAAAAAGGAAGAGGCCCAAGATGACCACGGTCACGAGCATAACCCAGACGGCTCTCATATGGAACAGGAAGATTTGAAACAGGAGGAATTTACAGTAGGTCAGGACACCCTTCAAAATGAAGAACACGGCCATCGTCACGATGACGACCACGGACATTCCAACGATGATGACGGACACCAACATTAATAAAAGAAAAAGATGAAAAAGTATTTAATAATTGTGCTTGCCTTTATGGCAGTAGCTTGTAAACAGAATCACGAAGATGAACACGCCCACAATGCTGACGGGAGCCACGTAGGCGAGGAGACCCCAAGATTGGATTATACATTGTGGACAGACAATACCGAACTCTTTGTTGAGTTCCCGGCATTGATTGTCGGGCAATCCAGCAGGTTTGCCGCACACTTTACAGTTTTGGACAAACACCAGCCCGTACGCGAAGGCTCGGTAACGGTCAGCTTGATAAAAGGAGACAAAGGTTTGCGTACCACAGCAGATGCCCCTTCTTCCCCAGGAATTTTTTCACCCACCATTCAGCCGAAGGAAGCGGGCGTACACCAATTGGTTTTCGACCTTTCCACACCGCAATACAGTGACAACATCGTGATTGAAGATGTGATGGTCTATGCCAATTTTGAAGAAGCAAAAAAAGCGATAGGCAATGCTGGTGGAGAGGCACCCATTTCCTTTTTAAAGGAACAGGCTTGGAAAATAGACTTTCAAACGGCGCAGGTCACAAAAGGGGAAATTTACGATGTCATCACTTCATCGGGTGTTTGGCAACCTGCTCAAGGTTCTGTAAAAACGATGGTCGCCACGGCCAATGGGACGGTCAATTTTACCACGACCAACCTGACCGAAGGGATGGAAGTGAAACAGGACCAATTGTTGTTGAACGTGAGCAGTCAGGGATTGGCAAACAATAATCTAAGTGCCGAGGTCGCTTCCGCGAAAGCGAAATTTAACCAGGCCCAATCAGAGTACAGCCGTAAAAAGGAACTCTACGAGAGCAAAATCATCCCAAAATCTGAGTTTGAAAAGGTGGAGAGCAACTATGCGATTGCCAAATCACAATATCAGTCCATCGCTTCGGGCGTTTCGGGCGGGAGCAAGCAAATCCGTGCACCCTTTAATGGTTTTATCAGAACCGTTAATGTATCCAATGGCGATTATGTGGACCAAGGCGCTGTCTTGATAAGTGTAGCTACTGATGAATCCAAAGTCTTGAAATCGCAAGTGGCACCCACCTATGGCCTGACGATGAAAAACATCAAAGGGATGTGGTACCAGACCGAACTGGATAATTGGAAAAACATTTCAGATTCCGAAGGCGAGATATTATCGATTTCAAGAGATGTAGAAAGGGAAAATCCTTTGATATCCGTGTTTGCCAAGGTAAACGATGTTATTACTGTTCCTGATGGGAGCTTGACCCAGGTTCAGATTGCAATGGGCGATGGAGAGCAAACCACGCTGGTACCCGAGTCGGCACTTTTAGAAGACTATGGGAATTACTCGGTAGTTCTGCAACTCGGGGGCGAAAGTTTTGAAAGACGACCCATAACCATCGGGAAGCGCAACGGTAAAAACGTGGAAGTCCTAAAAGGCTTGAAAGTTGGCGATGTGGTAGTCACTACAGGAGCCTATCAGGTAAAAATGGCATCAATGTCCGGTACCACACCGGCACACGGACACGACCACTAAAAAGGAGAATTATGTTAACTAAAATATTAAAATTTTCCCTTCACAATCGTTTGATGATTTTGTTGGGAGCAGTGGTACTGAGCGGATTGGGAATTTACTACGCCAAAACAATGAATGTAGATGTGTTCCCAGACTTGACAGCACCAACCGTAACCATTTTGACCGAAGCCCACGGGATGGAATCGGAAGAAGTGGAAAAATTGGTGACCTACCAATTGGAAACCGCTATGAACGGGTCGCCCAATGTAAGGCGTATCCGCTCGTCATCCGCCGCAGGGATTTCCATTGTTTGGGTAGAATTTGAATGGGGAACGGACATCTACAGAGCTCGCCAGATTGTGAGTGAGCGCATCCCAATGGTACGTGAAAATTTGCCCGAAGGTATCGGTGCGCCCACAATGGCACCTATTTCATCTATTATGGGAGAGATTATGCTATTGGGCGTAACGTCGGATAGTCTGTCGCCTATGGAATTGCGAACGCTGTCCGATTGGACTATCCGCCCGCGCATCAAAGCCATTGGTGGCATTGCCAACGTGGTGGTCATAGGTGGCGACTACAAGCAGTATCAGGTATTTGCCAATCCTGAAAAATTGAAGCACTACAACGTGAGCTTGCAAGAATTGGTAGAACACGTAAAGGAAGCCAATGTAAACGCACCAGGTGGTATTGTGAACCAATACGGAAATCAATACATCATTAAAGGAAGCGGTAGGGCCTACGTTTTGGAAGATTTACAGGAAGCTGTAGTAAAACAAATCAACGGTCAGACCATCAAAGTCAAGGATGTGGCGACGGTTCAAATCGGGGCATCCGATAAAATCGGCGATGGTTCTTTAAATGGTAATAAATCTGTTATCCTTACCATTTCCAAACAGCCCGATGTCAACACCCTAAAATTGACCGAAGATTTGGACATCGCCATTGCCGACTTAGAAAAAACCTTACCGGAAACTGTAGAAATCAAAAGTCAAATCTTCAGGTCGTCGGATTTCATCAATGCATCCATTAGCAACTTGAATTGGACACTAATGGAAGGGGCATTCTTTGTCGTAATAGTTTTGTTTATCTTTTTGATGAACTGGCGCACCACGGTCATTTCATTATTGGCCATTCCCATATCCCTATTGGTCTCTATAATTATTTTACAATGGCTGGGCTATACCATCAACACGATGAGTCTGGGCGGTATGGCAATTGCAATAGGTGCTTTGGTCGATGATGCCATTATCGATGTGGAAAATGTCTATAAGCGCTTGCGCGAAAACAGCCGTCTGCCAAAAGCAGAGCGCAAATCGATGATTACGGTCGTGCGTGATGCTTCGGTGGAAATCCGGAGTTCCATCATCATTGCGACATTAATCATCATTGTGTCTTTTGTTCCTTTGTTCTTCTTAAGCGGAATGGAAGGTCGATTGTTGCAACCTCTCGGGATTGCCTTTGTAACCTCTGTATTGACTTCATTGGTCGTGGCCGTGACGGTAACACCCGTATTGTGCTCGTATTTATTGAACAAGGAAAAACTTCTCAAAAAGCAAGCCGAAGGCACTAAAGTAGAACAATGGTTGCAAAAACACTATGCTTCCACTTTGGATAGGGTCATTAAAATACCGAAAACCGTGATTGCGGTAACGGTCGTTGCATTCCTGTTAAGTTTGGTCGTGGCAACCCAATTGGGACGAAGTTTTTTACCCGAATTCAATGAAGGTTCGCTGGTGATAGCCGTGGTTGGGCCACCGGGAATGTCGCTGGAAGAAAGCAATAAGGCAGGCAAGCAAATAGAAAATCTACTGCTGGAGATGCCTGAAGTGGATGTGGTAACCCGAAGAACGGGACGTGCCGAACTGGACGAACACGCCCAAGGCGTAAACGCCGCCGAAATCGATGTGCCGTTTACTTTGGAAGACAAATCAAAAGAAGAATTTTTTGAGGAAGTCCGAACCAAGTTGAGCGTCATTCCTGGCGTAAATATCACGCTTGGCCAACCCATCGCGCACCGCATTGACCATATGCTTTCTGGAACACGAGCCAATATTGCCATCAAGATTTTCGGTTCGGATTTACAGCGATTGTTCGAGTTGGGGAAACAGGTAGAGCAAAACATCAAATCCATCAATGGACTGGCCGATGTGGCGGTTGACCAACAAATAGAAGTGCCACAAATCCGTATCAAACCCAAGCGTCCCATTTTGTCAGCTTATGGTATGACCGTCGGTGATTTAATGGAACAGGTGGATATTGCGTTTGCAGGTGAAGAAGCAGGCGAGATTTATGAAGGCCAAAAGTATTTTGATTTGGTGGTGCGTTATGAAGAACCCTTTCGTGATAACGTGGAAAACTTTAAAAACGCCTTGATTAGCTTACCTGATGGTGGACAGACCGTGTTGGGCGAACTTGCGATGGTACAATCGGTCAGCAGCCCAAACACCATTAGCCGTGAAGATGTACAACGGAAGATTGTGGTAGCGGCCAATGTTCAGGGAAGGGATTTGCGAAGTGCCGTGAACGAGATTGAGGAAGTCGTAAATTCCACCATCGATTTTCCCGAGGGTTACCGCGTACAATATGGCGGCCAGTTTGAAAGTGAATCCAAAGCCTCGCAATTATTGTTGATTACCGCTATTTTGGCAATTGGTGTCATATTCCTGTTGCTTTATTATGAGTTCAAAAATGTAAAACTGGCCTTTGTAGTGCTCATTAATCTGCCCTTGGCATTGATTGGTGGTATTCTTATTGTGTACTTCACTTCAGGAATCGTAAGCATTGCGGCAACCATAGGATTTATCAGTCTCTTTGGTATCGCCACCAGAAACGGTATACTTTTAGTTTCTCGTTACGAAGATTTGCGAGAGGAAGGTAAGACAGGTATAGAACTGATTAAAGCTGGTGCTTTGGATAGATTAAACCCAATTCTGATGACCGCCTTTACCACAGGATTGGCATTGATTCCGCTTGCGCTAAAAGGCGGGCAGCCGGGAAGTGAAATTCAAAGCCCAATGGCTGTGGTCATTTTAGGTGGGCTGCTTTCTGCAACCATTTTGAATTTGATTGTGATTCCTTGTGTGTATCAACTGGTAATACAAAAACAGGAGTAATCCTTTAGTGGTTCTGACGTATAAAGCCTTCTTATTTTTAGGAAGGCTTTTTTTTTAATTAGACCGCTCAGCACATTCCCCTACATTCCGTTTCTCTACATTCCGGGAAAAGAGCTTCACTGCAACTGTCTTGGACACAATCCCCAATTTTAGCTTTCCATTCCGCTCACCCTTCCCGCCTGGGCTGGGAAGGAACACTACATTCCCGAGCCAAAATTGTGAATTAAGTCCGCCTTACCAAATCGGAAGACCAGCACCTCGATTTTCTTAACAGAATTTGCGGCAAGAACTTCTTGAGCCCTAGCTCGAAAATTCTTAAAAACCAAGGCGCTGTCCCACACATTTTAAGGGGTTTATAATGGATGAAGCCTTGAATGTTTTTCGGGGCATCGAAAAACAGGCAGTGCATAACCAATTCTACATTAAACCCAATCGCTCACCTCGCTTAACTGTCGGTACGCTCGGGTCGCAACTGGCTTTAAAAGAATTGCTAATGCCCTTATGGAACTTGTCAAGACCGTGGCAGGTTTCAGCGAAAAATAAGGTATCTACTTCCTTGAAAATGCGAGCATTTTACTACGTCGCAGACACACCTGATTTATTCCCTGAAAGTCTTGACAAAACCCACATCACCCATTGTGCTACGCACGAAAGAAATCAAACAAACACCCCTTAAAATTTCATCTCAATTGAATTAAACAGGGAATTATTAACCCTGTCTGCCGACAAGGCAGGCTTTAAATTTTTAGTTATGAGTACTTTAAGAAATCACGTACAACTGATTGGAAACGTTGGTCAAGAGCCAACCATTACGAACCTTGAAAGCGGAAGCAAAGTAGCCCGTTTTTCACTTGCCACAAATGAATATTACAAGAACAAGAAAGGCGAGAAAGAGCAAAGCACCGAATGGCACACCGTAGTTGCCTGGGGCAAGACTGCTGAAATTGTAGAGAAGTATGTAGTCAAAGGAAAAGAGGTAGGCGTAAGCGGAAAACTGAAATCCCGAAGCTATGAGGATAAGGACGGTATCAAACGATACGTAACCGAAATCGAAGCCAACGAAATCCTATTGTTGGGTACAAAGAATGGTAACGAATAGACTTAAAAGAAAGAGGGCGCACCTGTGGAAAGTTTCGCCCTCTTTTCATTCTTAATTTCTAAATAGAAATCACAATGAAAGCACAAGTTAACGAAATAAAAGAGCGGTTGCAATATTTTACGGGAACTGAAATGTTCTACCAAATACCGCTACTACGAACCCGATTTACAGATGGGCTGAAATACCTGTCCGAAGTCGCCGAATGTTTTTGGCTCATAACGGATGCTTCGGTAATCGCTAAAAGTCTGATGAACCGAAGTAAGTTTATCACGATTGACTTTAAAAGAATGTCCGAAGAAAAACAGGACTATACAGGTTACGAAGCTGAAATTATTTACAGCGATGGTAACGACAATATTTTGGAAACCCACCGTTATAATGCGACCGATTTTCCACTGGATGAATTGCGGATGTTCTTTGTGAACGATACGCTGATGTTACCAAGCGAATACTAAAATCGATATGCTATGATTTATCTAAATTTTACCGATTTGAGCGAGGAAGCGCAAGAGCGTTTGCTTACCAATTCCAAGGAAGATGTCAAGAAAAAATATGGCAAGGATTTGATGGACTATGCTACCAAGCACCATACCAATTTAGACCAAATGCTTGACGAGGAAGCGTTACGGAATTTATATTCCTATACCTATGTATTTAATATCTGAATGATGTTTTTTGAACGAAATGCGCCTCTGAAATTTCAGGGGTGTTTTCATTTTTAGTGCATTCATAATCACGAAAAAATCGTATCTTTATTTCGCTGAAATACAGCATACAATTTAAGTACAGTTATCCACTTTTTGACTTTCGCCGATAACCGTACCCATCGAAAATTAACGTATCGGAAATTTTATTTCCTCGAAAATGGCAATCAGCTTTTGAGCTGGATTGTATGGATTTTTGTCAGCCTTCGGCTGACGAAAAGGAATAGCAAGAGGGTAACACGCTGCGCGATGTTACGGATTCCTTTTCGTTTTCAAAGTATTGAGAATCAGTTGTTTAAAATTATTTTGATTTTTTGATTTTCAGCGATTTGCGACAAACGCCCTCAAAACGACCATTTTTCGGAAAGGATTTGCGACAAATGGGCGAAATATGGACACATTCATTGGCATCAGGTTCAAGAAGGAAACGGCAAAACGTTTTCAGGAATTCTCAAGAACACACTTCAAGACACACACCGAAGCGATGGAAGCCATCCTCGATTTTTTCTTCTACAATGAGATTTCACCAAAAGAAAATTTAGGACCAACGGGGCGCACCATCGAAGCCAAATTATTGAAGCGTATCAATGCCGTCATTGCCATTATGCGTGATGTCGAAAAGACCCAAACCAAACCCACGGTAGCGATGTTGCAATCCCTTTTTGAGATGGAAGAGCCTAAAAAGAAACCCTTGATTTTGGAAAAGAAATTCACTGAAGAAAAGAAGGAAGTCCGCTTTCGCGAAAAGCGAAATAATTCAAACCAACTTTAAAAATACAGGCTATGTATATCAATATTACCGCACAAAAATTAGGAACGAATTACAGTCAGAGCTCAGCAGATTTTGTGGACTATCTCGAAAAGGAAAATGGGGGTTTGACGAAGGAAGATATGGAACATTTCTTTAACCAATATGGCAATGAGATTTCGGCTAAAGAAGTGATCAAAGAGATAGACGGAAATACCGCAAAGCTCAAAAAGAAAGAACCAAAATTTTATTCCATCACGGTCAGTCCATCAAAACACGAATTGCGTAAACTCGCGAACAATAGCGAAGATTTAAAACGATATACCCGTGAGCTGATGAAAGATTATGCAGCCAGTTTCAACAGGGAAATCAATGGGCGAAAAGTAACCGTAGATGATATCAAGTACTTCGCTAAAATTGAACACCAACGGACTTTTAAGGGTACGGATTTTCAGGTGCGAGAAAACCAACCTTTTGCTACCAAGATTCTTGAATTGAAACAAGAAGTCAGGCGCATTCAACAAGGTCAAGCAACAGGCAATATTGACCGATTAAAACTGACGATAGGAAAGTTGGAAAAAGAAGCACCACATCAGTTGAATGGGAAACGTATTGTCCAGGGAATGAAGAAACACGGAAACCAAAGTCACATTCATATTATTGTCAGCCGAAAGGATGCATCCAATTCCTTCAGCCTTTCCCCTGGAAGCAAACACAAAGCATCTGAAGTAGAGATGCACGGTAAAAAAGTAAAACGTGGTTTTAACCGTGACCAATTTTTTGAGCGTGCAGAAAAGACTTTTGACAAAACTTTCGGTTACCAACGCAACTATGCGGAAACCTACAAAGCGAAGAAAGATTTTATGAAGAACCCGAAACTTTACTTTGCAGCTTTGATGAAATTGCCGGCCAATGAAAAGGCTTTGGCTTTTAAGATAATGGGCAAGTCGGGTATTCCGCTAATTCCAAACATTCCGACCAGTAAGGCGCAATTGGCGCTTCGAGTGTTTAAGCGGCTACGAAAAGGTGCTGAGATTGCAGTCAAATCAAGCTCTATTGGGATATGAGTTGGTCATTGATAGAAATAGTGATTTATATTGTAGTGCCAATTCTGTCTGTGGCCATATTGTCTTATGCCCTTTATGATAGTGAACCAAGGAATAAAACCGAAAAAAAGTATCAAGTCAAGTTCCCGACAAAATCGGGAAGCTTTAAAATCGACAACATAAAACGTGGCGCATCCGTTATCGGATCCGCAGGAAGTGGGAAAACCGAAAGCGTGGTCTATGGATTTTTAAAACACTTTCGTGAAAACAGTTTTTGTGGCATTATTCACGATTACAAGAATTTTGAGCTGACCGAAATGGCATACCCGCTTTTTGCCGATAGCAATGTTCCAATGAAGGTCATTTCATTTGATAGGATTATCCATCGGGTAAATCCAATTGCACCTAAGTATCTGGAAAATGAGGAAAGCGTCAACGAAGTATCAAGGGTGCTCATTGAAAATCTTTTGGAACAACGAGAATCGGGAACCACCGGAACAACCAAATTCTTTAACGATGCTGCCGAAGGTTTGATTGGCGGATTGATTTGGAAATTGAAAGCTGATTATCCACAATTCTGCACGTTGCCCCATTTAATTGCGATTTATCAAATGCTCGATACCGATAGCCTGGTCCAGTTTCTTGAAACCAATACCACATCGAGAGCAATGGCAGATGCTTTCATTAGCGGAAAGGATTCCGAACGTCAAACAGCTGGTGTAAAAAGTACCTTGGCCAATGCGTTAAAACGCATCAGCACTAAACGTATTTTTATGGCATTGTCTGCGGATGAAGTGCCTTTGAACATAAATGATGAAGAAAATCCAGCCGTGATTTCGGTGGTGAACAATCCCAAATTTGAAACCTCTTATTCGCCAGTAATCGCTACCATCATCCACACCATCACCAAACAGATGAGTGTGCGTAATTCTAAACCATCGTTTTTGTTGATGGAAGAAGCGCCGACAATCCGGCTGCTGAATATGCACCGCATTCCTGCCACACTAAGAAGCTATGACATTGCCACCATTTATGTAATGCAGGATAAAATCCAAAACGATATGATGTATGGCGACAAGGCAAGTAAGGCTATTTTGAGCAACCTTTCCTATCAATTCTTTGGCAAGGTCAATGACCCAGACACGGCAAAGTATTACGAACGTTTTTTTGAAATTATCAAAAATCCTACTAAGAGCGTGAGCAAGGCCGCCAACATTTTTAAAACCGATACCCGAATTACCAAAGGCGAAAGAGAGGTTTCCAAAAGAAGAGCAGATATTTTCTTTAGGCTCAAACAAGGTGAGTTCGTCACATTTGCCGATGGGAAGGACAAGAAAGTACGATTCAGTTTGCCAAAGATTCGAAGGCAGCTTCCACAGGACACAAAGCGATATTCCGATTCAGATTTGAGAGCGAATTTTGAAAGGGTTTATGATGATGCGAGGTCGATATTTGGGTAACGTTTTATGCTTGAACTTGTGCGGTTAAAGTACGCTCTTAAATCTCGCTTATAAAAAGAAAAAATGTTTTTCAGCAAAATCTGAACTCTGATATGATTATATTGTACGCCACCAAAAAATGTTATTAAATGATTGTACCTGCGGAAAATATTGTCGAGACTGTTGACTTAACAGCTGACGATGTTTTGCTTCCAATGTTGGAGTGTGTTGTAAATTCCATCATAAGTCTGCAACAGTCTTCTCTTCCGGCAAATGAGAAAGAAATTCAAATCAAGATAATTCGCGGGGCTTTGCCTTCACAGACTAATTTGTTAGACAGTGTTAAAACCATCGACAGCTTTGTCATTACGGATAATGGTATAGGTTTTACCGACAAAAATTACAGGTCATTTGAAACCCCTTTCTCGCAGGCAAATAAGGAGTTTGGTTGCAAAGGAATAGGAAGATTTACCGTTTTAGCAGCTTTTGAAAGTCTGAAGGTAGAGAGTAACTATTTGGAGAATCAAGTATGGAAATACAGGGAATTTGAGTTTAACACAAAGGACGAGGTCAACCTTATAACTTCTGAAAAATCAGAGGAAGATGTGTTCAAGACCAAAGTTAGACTCGATAATTGCTTCAATGAAGTGATTAGACAGAAATCAGCACTTAAAATCGAAGACATTGCTGAAAGTGTTATGCAACACTGCTTAATTTACTACTTGAACGATTCACTTCCGAAGATTATGATTTATGACGAAGAAAGCAGTAGAGCAGAGTCTATAAATGACCTCTATGCCAAAGTGTCAAAAGAAAAAGAACGGAATTTCGAGGTCAAGAAACAACAGTTCAAGATATATATAACTAAGACACCCAAAGAGGGAAACAGGAAGAATAACTACGTTCATTATTGCGCAAATTCAAGGGTAGTAGGCAATCCAAAAAACATTAAAAACTTCAATAGTCTTTTTAACTATCCCATCTCAAGAAATGGCAGTCTATATTTTCTTGATGTTTATGTGGTATCCGAATATCTGAATCGAAAGTCGTTCAGCACTCGGAATGGCTTCAACATTCCAAAAGAAAAAGAAAACTTACTATTTGCCAATTCATCACCATTATCTTTCCAAGAAATAGAGGAAAATCTGACCAAAGTGTTAGAAGATGAGTACAATGAGTTTGTAAAGAAGTCACGAGAGCGAAGTCAAGAGGAAATTAAAAGTTACATAAAAGAGAAGGCACCTAGATATAGGAGCTTTTTAAAAAAGCCTGAAGTACTGAATTCAATTCCACCGAATTTATCTGAGGACAAGCTCGAAGAACACCTTTATAAGATTTCCTATACTGCTCGAAAAAAAGTCGAAAACCATATTGACAAGTTTATCAATGAAAAGCAGGTAAATGAGGAAACGATAAATCAGATTAAGGACGACATAAAGGAGAAAACAGCCTATGACGTCGATAGTCTAGCTGATTATATGACTAGAAGAAGGGCTATAATTGAGCTGTTTGAAAAGTTTTTAGATGCTGATGAAAACGGAAATTACAAATTGGAAGAAGATGTTCACAATCTCATTTTTCCTATGGGCTTGACCAGCAACGATGTGGTTTATGAAAACCACAATTTATGGTTGCTGGACGAACGATTTCTAAATTATAAGTTCATTGCCTCAGACAAATCAATCACTTCATACTCACAAAAGAAAAGCAGAAAAGAGGCTGATTTGGTAATGATTGACAACCCACAAATGTTTGAGAATCCAATTGGTTTTGGAGATAAAAATAGCGGTGAGATAAATTCAATGGTAATTTTTGAGTTCAAAAGACCTGGAGAAGTGGCACACCAAAAACGTAAAGGCAATTATAGATGGGAATTTTCAGATTTGATTGAACCTTACTTTGATGAATTCTTATATCAACAAGATAAAAAGAATTACAAGGGCAATCAGGTCATAGTAACTAAAAACACACCGAAATTCGGTTTCATAATTGTGGATGTTTTGCCAACCAATTTAAAACAGTTTAACGAGGATAAGGGATGGGAAAAAACACCATTCGGAACTTATTTTAAAATCATACCAAAGTTAAATTTGAATTTAGAGGTAATGACGTTCAGAAAGTTGCTGGAAGTCTCAAGAGAAAGACACAATGCATTTTTCAATAAATTATTTAACTAGGCTATTAATGTATGCCAGAAACAAACCGTATAGAATACAAAAGAGAACTGTCCGATGGGCTTGAAAAAGAAGTTATTGCTTTTTTGAACTATCGCGAGGGTGGTATTCTCTATATCGGTATTGACAAAAACGAGAATGTTTACGGTTTAGCAGATTCGGATGGCGACCAACTTAAAATTAAGGATAGGCTAAAGAACAACATCCGACCTTCCGCATTGGGTCTGTTTGACATTGTGAGTGAAGAACGTACTGGCAAGGATATCCTTAAAATCATAATAGCAAGTGGTCCAGAAAAACCCTATCATCTCAAAAAATATGGGATGAGCGAAAAGGGCTGTTTCATCCGTATGGGTTCATCTGCAGAGCCGATGTCCCAAAAGATGATAGACGAGCTCTTTGCCAAGCGCACTCGAAATTCCATCAGCAAAATTAAAGCCGGACGATAAGACCTGAGCTTTGGTCAATTGAAAATCTACTACGAAGAAGCTGGCTATAATCTGGGGAAAGCCTTTGCAAAAAACCTGGAACTGCTTACTGAGGATGGCGCATTCAATTACGCTGGCTATCTTTTGGCCGATAAGAACAATACCTCTATTAAAGTGGCCAAGTATTCAGGCAAGACCCGAACCGATCTTATAGAAAGTAACGAATATGGTCACGAATGCCTGGTGAAAGCGACCAAGCAGGTTATCGATAAGATTGCTGTTGAGAATAGAACCACAACCAAGATAACCGCTAAGGAACGGCAACAGACCAATCTTTGGAATCCCATTGCCCTACGGGAAGCAATCATCAATGCTTTTGTACATAACGACTATACCAACGAGATTACCCCAAAGTTTGAAATCTTTGCGGACAGGATAGAAATTACATCAGCTGGTGGACTTCCTGAAGGTTTGAGCAAGCAAGAGTTTTTTGAAGGTTTTTCTGTACCTCGGAATAAAGAACTGATGCGTATTTTCAAGGATTTGGAACTGGTAGAGCAATTGGGTTCGGGCATCCCTCGTATTTTGGAACATTATGGCAAAGAGAGTTTTAGTTTTTCTGATAACTTTCTTAGAATGACGTTTGTAGCTAAAGAAACTACTGTTGAAGATGGTGGTACAAAAGGTGGTCAAATAGGTGGTGTAATGGGTGGTCTAAAAGGTGGTCAAATAGGTGGTCAAATCGAAAAGGATATCGATGCCATTTCTGAATTAACACATAGACAAAAAGAAGTTCTGAAGTTAATTGCTCAGGATAATCGAATAAGTCGTTCCGGTATTGCAGAAATATTACATATCAATGAGTCTGCAATTCAAAAACACCTCAATAATTTAAAGGATGCTGGATATATAGAGCGTGTAGGCGGAACAAGAGGCTATTGGGAAATCAATCTCGATAAAAATAAATAAATACGCTTTTCAAAAAGGCGATTTATCTTTTGAACCTCTGGCATCTGCCAGCCACTTTCCGTTTTGCTTAACCAGTTTAAAAACACCTGGTGTTTTATCGTAAGCTGTTGTATATTTTACCCAAGCCACATCACCCATAATCGTGTCCTGCAAAACAGTAAACTTGGAATCATCTTTTGGTGTAGCGTTAAACATATTTATAGTATTCATATAGTTTGAATACGCCTGTGGCGTTGAGTTGGCTTTTAAGGCTTCTTCATCCTTTTCATAAAAGCTTTCGATAACAATTTGGGCTGTGGCACTTGGTCCTGAAACTTTAGTTGCGGAATCAGCACACGAAAGGAATAGCAGTACGAGCAATAAAACCACAATATTTTTCATAATGACTTTAATTTGGGTTATTGATATATCTGTGCGATAGCTTCATTTCAATATTTCGTTCACCATCCTTTTCATTCAGTTCTAAAATTGCCCTACGGTCATTGGATAATGAAAATTTTGGCAACACATAAACAAAACGTACCGTTTCACCTTCTACAATTTTTGAAGGCAGATTATGTTTGTAAATCGGCTCTTGATACAAACGTTGTAACGATTTCCTTTTTCCTTTTTGTCGTGTTTCAATCGAAAGGTTCAAGAAATTCAAATCGTAATCCAAGGTTGAATTGTTCTCTATCTGAACAACGAAGTACAGTTCTTCTTTATCAAAAACGATATTCTCAACACTTACAATAATACCTTCATTTCGCTTTTTAATTCGACCTATGCGCTGTTTTCTATTGAGAAGATACGAGCAGAATTTTTGGTAATGATATGTTCTGTTGTCTATCCGTTCTTCAGAAGATTCAGCAAGAATTGAATCAGTTACAATCGGTTTTTCATTCCCGATACTACTTGATATCGGAATAAAATAATTGAGCTTAGAAAGCTGTTTTTTATACCTTACAATATACGAAAAAATCGAGCCATTTCGGTTGACTACCAGTAAATTACTTTCCTTTCCAGGCTTGGCTTGCAACAGGCCAAAATACTGTTCTTTCTCACGATTGTAGGTAAAGACAAAATTATCTGAACCAGTTATACCTTGCCGGATAGGTTCTGGGAAGAATAGTGCTACATTTTTAGTGTCGTTTGCATAAATGGTATCGAGTACTATAGTTGATTGCGCTGTAGCCTGTGCCGAGCATAGTCGAGGTACGAAAGCGAAAACAAATACCATTATGAATATATAATTATATCGTCTCATAGTTTTGGTTTTAGGATTAATCTGTAATTGTTCAGGACGGTTACTTTTACCCTGCGGTTAGAACGCCTAAATACTTGTGTAAGTCCACCAACTTGTGGTACGCTGGGAATATTAATATCACCAATAACATCATCAAATACCTCTCTGGTTACTTCTTCCCTAAAGTTGTTTTCGACATAGATACCCTCGCTACCGTCTTGCAAATCGAAGGCTTTTAGTTTGGTAGGGTGGTGTTTAATATTCTCAATTTCGATTAAAGCACGATTGGGCTGAAAACTGATAAAGCCGAAAACCGGTGTGTTCTTTGGCATCAATTTACCATTGATGGTGGCCGATTTGGTAAGGCGCATCCGTAATCGGGTATTTGCTTGAACAATTTGGTCACCATCTACGACTACATAAATCGTTTCATCAGTATTGCCTATAATTGAAATTTCATTGGGCTTTGGCGAGGCCGCAAAGAACAGTTGATGTTCCAGGCCCAATTCTTTGGCTTCAATTTTTTGTTCCCTTTTAACTTCAGCAGAATCCACCTTTGGTACCGTTTGCTGAACAACTCGCTTATGTCCCAAATTTTGGTAGCGTTTTTCGGAATACTTTATCTTACCAGCCTTGTAAATGCTATCCACGATGCGTTGCTTTTTTTGTTCGGGCAAATCGGGATTATACAGTCCCGTAGAATCCAAGAGCTTTTCATCGTAGATGCTCGGTGCGGTGCTTTCACGCACTTCCTTGAGGTCGTTTATGGCATCCAGTTTGGAATCGTATTCCTTTTGGTCATCTTCCAGTTCAGGAACAAGCGTCTGTTGCAACGTGTTTTCATCATTGTCCTCATCTTCCATAAGCATCACTGAATATGAGATAAGGAAGAGGAAAATGATGGCGAGGACACCAGCGAAAATGATTTTATTCTTTTCTACTTTCATAATCTATTTTTCTTAAAGTGTTTTCGAAATAATTGGTAATCAACAAGCCGTGCGGATTGTTGGGAAAGTTTCGGTCTACCATAATCAAGTTTCCGGTAGAAACCAGTTCGTAAGTATCAATGATTGACCCTCTATTGATTTCAAAAATCGTCGTGGTCGTAAAAGTATACTCGCCGTTGTTCTCTGAAATTTTGGAATCAATGCTCAATACCTTCTGCACCAAAGAATATTGCAATAGGCGATTATACACACCATCTGCTTTTTTCTGACGGTATAGATTGTCCACGGAACTATTACCCAACCACAGCGCTTTTTCCAAATTGCGTTCGTAGTTGCTGGCATCAATGTTATAGAAGTACGTGTGGAACAGTTCGAGATGTGCCAAAGCTTCGACCCTGAAATTTTCCTTTTGTGTAACCAGCTTTAGCGGAATGATACTGCCGTCCGTATTGATTGCAAAGACACTATTGAGCGTTGTTTTGTTCATATTGTAAACCATTAAAAGCGAAAAGCTGCTGGACAGCAACGAACAGATGACTACGGCTAAAACGATAAACCGATTCAGTTTCAATATTTTGTATATGTTCTTGTAAGGTGTTTTCATTCTGAATGGAATTAGTTGGTAAACAATCTGAGGGTAAACGAGGTGGCACGTCGATACAGTTTGAATTTCAGAAAAACGATAAACCCAACTGAGCCCAGTTGAACTACAGGCGCAAAAAAGCCCTGACCTGTATCGGTTCCGAACAGGTTGACCCAGAAATTGGTATTTATTTCCGTGTAAATGGCATTGATAAACACATTGACCAGAAAGAAGGCTGGCACGAGCATATACACGGCAGCATACAATTTAAAGAAGGTATAGGCGAGCGAACGGAACTTTTCAAAAACTGCCAAACTAATGACCAATGGAAAGAACGCCTGCATTATTCCCAAGAGGAAAAAGCGTTCTGCCAAAAACAGCGGATAGATAAATAAATCCAATATCCAGAGAATGGTACTTAAGATGAAGGCCAATATCTTGAACCCATATAATGGTGTTACCAATGCCTCATACAAAAGCGTCATTGCCGAACTTGCGGCATCAAAAAGGCTGACATCTTCCTCTAATGGTATATCCTGCATTTGCAAGGGAAGTAACGCTGGTGCAGTTCCTCTATACTGTCCTTCGATGGCCACTAAAATCCCATCAAAAAACCCTAACACCTGCGTTGAGAATATGACCAATAGGACAATGGCAAAATTCTTTGCCAATTCACCCGGACTCAATCCCCAAGTGTAACCGTCTTTGTCTGCAATACCTTCGTTGTATTTTTTAAGGATGTTGACCAAGAAAAATAGGACAGCAAGCGTTTTCATTCCGGCAATGGTATATTGCGAAAAGTCGCTGGCCTGTATAGTCTGGAACACCGTATCGATGTATTCCAACCCAATCCCTAAAATGATGGTCGCGGTCATTTTTAATACTCTGTTTCGCGGTTATTAACTTTATCCTGCATCTTTCTAAAAGAAATAATATCACGGTAGCGTTTCGTTTTTGTAGTGATGTTTGAAACCATCTGTTTTGATTCCAGTTCCTTGGCTTTCAGGATTTCGGCGCGTTCGGCATCACTCATTTTAAGATAATCGCTGGATAAGACTTCGTCTATAAAATCCACCGTGTCTAATGAATTTTGTACAATGGTTTCGAAAGAGCCCATAACCTTGTCAATTTCCTCGGGTTTGATGTAGGGCGAATTAAGAATGTCCTGAAGGTCATTCTGCATTACATTGATAAGGCGCTGATTGTTCTGTGCGATTTCCTCAACTGCCCTAAGCTGTTGGACAACGCTCGATACTTTCTCTATCGCCTCTTTGGCATCCTTCAAGAATTTTACGGACTTAATCATTTCCGCGGTCTGTTTACCCGATTCCAATAGCTGTTTTACCAAGCTGATGAAGTTGGTGTTGTCATAAACAGGCATACCCTGAGCGGTTGCACCGCTTGGCAGTAAAAGAGCTGTTGTCATAGCCAACCCAATTAGAATTGATTTGATTTTTGTTTTACTCATTGCTAAATATTTGTTTTGGTATTCGTGAATCTTCGATTTCATAGCATTATGTTTTAGATGTGAATTGAATTATTGCTTTTTCCATATCCTGATGCTCGTTGTAGAGCTTCATTATTTCCTCATTTTCTAATCCATCAGTTAAATAGGCGGCGTAAACTTCTTTCGGAACTTCCAACCGGAAGATGTTACTTTCCTTCCCGATTTTGATAAACATTTCGGTGTACTTGCGTGGTCCGGAAAGGTTGTTCTTTATGGATTTGAGTTGGTTCAGGTCGTGGCTGGAAAGGTTGAGTCTTTTGACCAGTTCGTCATAGCCTTTTTCATTGTTTAAGCTGTAAATGACCTGTGTATTTTCCAGAATACTGGCCGATGTGGAATTGTTAGGTAACTGATTAATGGACTGTAAAATGATACCAATAGCACCATTCTGTTTTCGGATAGCTTGATAGTAGAATTCCACACTTTCCAGTACATTGTCAAACTTCAGCTGTTTAGCAAACTCATCAAACAAGATGATGCCTTTTTCGGCGCGATTGCGCCAGATGGTTCTTTGGATGGCTGATTTGATGAGCTTGAGCATCACGGAAAGTATTTCCTTATTGTCCTTTACTTCGTCCAGCTCAAAAACAATCAATCGTTGGTCCTCGATTTTATAGGTTTGGTCTTCGCTGACTTCAAATAGAAAACTGTATAGACCATCACCGACATACTCAGATATTACGTGCAGAAAGCTCGTCACGTTGAAGTAGTCGGGATGGATTTTTAGGTCGCTCAGAATACTATCCTGATGCCTTTCTATAAAGTTGTAGAAGCTTTCCAGCGAATGATTTTCTGAAGTGCTATCGTAATAATGGCGCAATATCTTTTTAATGGAAACGGACTGCGCTTTGGTCACTTTTAAGTCTGAAGCAAAGAGTTCAAACAAGAAAACAGATAAATCTTCAAGCCGTTCTGGTGTGAGGTCATTTTTATCGCTTATGAAGAAAGGGTTGATACCCAAATTCTTTCCGCTCTCATATCTGAGTACGGTATACTTTTCAGGATAGAGCTTGGCGAATTTGGTGTACGAACCACCCAAATCGATAATGACCAGACGGACACCACTTTCAAAATATTGGCGTAGTATGTTATTGGCCAAAAATGATTTGCCTTCGCCAGTTGGCGCAAAAATGGCAAAGTTCCGAGCTTTGATGCGTTTCTTTCGTTCGTCCCAAACATCCTTTAAAACAGGAATGTTATGCTCTCGGTCATTAAAGATGATTCCGGTTTCGTCAGATTTGTAGTTGGTATTGTTGATGAAAAGGCAAAGTGCGTGCTTTAAATCCGTTACGTACAAATCATTGTTTGAGAAGTTGGATGAAAAACAGCAGTAACTGTTCAGAATATAATTTTTGCGTTCTTCACCTCTTGGATAGTAAGGGGTGATATCGAGTTCCTTAAACTCGGTCTTGATTTTTGAAGTGATTGAATCGAGGCTCTTTTTGTCTTTTGCCCAATACACTACGTTGAGATGACCACGAATGATTCGTGCATTGTCATCAGCATTGATTTGGTCAAGGATATGCCGGATTTTCCCAAGCACCACCTTGTTCTGTGAACCGAAGTTTGAACTTTTGTTTAGCTCTTCGATTTTCTTATCGAGTAGTTTTCGCCATTTCTGTTTATCATCCAGATACACGATTTGGTTGACGATATGGTTCTCGTTAAGCGTAAGCCCTAAGCCATCAATAAACCCTTGATGAAACACAAAATCGTCTGAAGTGAATTTCTCATTGGTCTTGCTACTTTGCACACTTTCGCCAAAGCACAGTTCGCTGTTGACGGCCAGGGCATCAAAATGGTTGTCGCCAATGGTGACGTTCTTTTTTTCCAATAGTATGTCGGTATCGAATCCTTCACTAAATCCGTTGAAATAGTTGGTGGTGAGTTGCTGTATCTCTTTCGCTTGAAGCGAAACAAAACGCATCTTTCGGCTATTGTTGATGAACGACACGGAATCGCTTACCGCATTCACAAAAACTTTAATATTGTAATCCATTTGCTGTACGATTCCTTTTGAAACCTTACGGAATGGGTTGACATATTTTGGATTGTTGAATGCCTTGTTTTTGGTCAGGATAAAGAACAGATAGCATTGATGTTCGATGTAATTGCGACCTTTAAAGTGATTGTGAGTTGCCTTTTCGAGAAAGGATTCGTTGGGCAAATGTTCTGAAGAATAGGATTTCTTTAAATAAATGTCTTGCTTGTGAACGACCGTTCCAACAGGTAAAGACTTCAAAGCCTGAAACCAGGCACCGTGTATATCCTCAAAGTCCTTTTCAGAAAGCGAATAGATTTCAGGTAAGTTCCCTTTGAAGCATAGCACAACATTGCCATTGTTGGCAAAGACGATATTATCCTGAATATCTGCAATGGGTTGATATGCCGAAAGATTCATCTTATTCATAGTCGAATCCAGAATTACGCTTGTTACTGATGATTCTTGGGAAGGGATTTCCTGTCTGAAAGAGTTGCGGGTTATTGGCTATTCGAGTCAGAGCGATGTAGAGTCCACCATTGAACAGCATTAAACCGATGATGATGCCAAAGCTGAAAGAAAAGATGATGATGAGTAATGATGCCAATATGGAAACCATCATCAAGGCAAACAGGGAAATGGGCAGGCCGAAGATGACTGCCCGTTTCCGCATATTTCTATAGACCTCGAACTTCTTCACTATACTACGATGCCTATGAGATAAGTGAAGATTCCGACAACTGCACCAGCAATAAGTACAAAAACCAAGACCCGAGTAATCCCTTTCTTAAGGTCGGCATTTTCACCAAAGAAGTGTCCGGCGTTAAACAGGAATCCGATGAGGAATATGACACCTAAAATGATGGGAAAAATGGTTCTGATGGTATCTGAAACATCGTTGACCGAATCTTCAATACCACCAATCTGAGCAAAAAGCGAAGTTGATAAGAGCGAAAAAACGCCTGCCAAATAATGTGTTTTTTTCATAACGAATTGGATTAAAATTTTGGTTCATTTTCGTTATGTGAAATTTACATATATTTGAATATAAATATTTGAAAATCAAATATTTGTGAATAAAATATTATTTGATAGTATTTGGTTTTAGTTGCTATTATTTAGCATCAAATTCTATGAAATTTTGAAGTGGAACTGTTAATAAGAGAAAAATTGAAAATGAAAAAGTGGCTCAAAAACGTCAGTTTTATGATTTTGCTTCTCAAAAGTTGCATCCTTCTGGGTCAGGAATTTGATGCAAAAAAAATTATCGTAATTGACCCTGGTCACGGCGGAAATGATTTGGGTGCAATTGGGGTAAATCAGACAGAAGAAAAGACAATAACCTTGCAAATTTCAAGGTTGATTTCAGAACTGGCCGAGAAAAACCACGACCAGACTGTGGAAATTTATCAAACACGTTATAGTGATACCTTAATTTCATTAAGGGATCGGGCAAGAATGGCGATAGCTTTGAATGCAGATTTATACTTGTCTTTGCATTGCAATCATTCCGATAATCCAAATGCAAGAGGTGTTGAAGTATATGTGTCCAGTCAAAGGTCGAAGTTTTTGGATGAATCGACTTGGCTTGCCTTTCAATTACAAGCTGACTTGAATGAGAAGCTGGGTTTTGAAAGTAGAGGCGTAAAGTTTGCCAATTTTCAAGTGCTTCGGGAAACTACGGACTTTATGCCATCCGTTCTATTGGAATTGGGTTTTTTGAGCAATAAAGATGAGAGTCATTATATTTCTGGATATGAAAACCTTAAGCACATTGCGCTCGCTATTTTATCACTATTAAAAATACCTTGATTATGAAAGAACTATTTTTAGAGTTAACAAAGAGCTTAAAGGATATTGTGTTACAATTCATCTCAGAAGTGATTCTGCTATATAAGTCTTTCAGAAATTGAGCTACTTCCTTTTGTCCACAGCTTTTGTATCAAAAGCAATCAAATTAAATAGTTCCCGCATCCGGCTACGGACACGGTTGCCATAGCGTTCTTCGAGTTCTTCGGCATTAAGGTTGGTGGTGGCGTGGGTCTTTATTTTGCGTTTGGTATCAAGGTATAGTTCGTATCGAGAGAGTAATACTTCGCCCATTACATTTAGGCCTTTTCCGTAAAAGCGGCCAGCGGGTTCTACACCTAAATCATCAAAACAATAGAATTTGGTATTACCATATTCCTCAACCGTTTTAAAGCCCAAATGGTTAAAGCTGAAGGTTACATTACGGCAGGGAATCATTTCATAAGGGCGTTGTAAGGGAACGATATGACGCAAGAGTTTCATCAAGCTCGTCTTGCCGCAACCTACGGGTCCAGAAAGCAAGATGCCCTTTTCAATGTCTATTTCAAATTTCTCACAGTTGTCCTTGTCTTTGATAAAATATGAACAAAGCTTCAACAGAATGCCCTTGTCCTCATCATAAATCCTGAACTTTTTACCGAAGAGCAGCTTGCCCTTGGCATTCAAATAAATCAAGATTTTTGGGAAGTCGTATAGTACGCTTTTTCCATCGAATTTGCCCAGCGAATATTCCACGCCGCCTTCGATGATTTTAGAGGGGTTGTCCATAGTCTTTCGATTTAGTGGTTCGCAAGTTGTCCTTGATTTGGGACGGTTGTTTTTTCTTTGGCTTGTTTTCTGACTCAAATAATTCGGTTCTATCCATCCAATTGATGGCTACGGCTCGCCAATCCCTAATCGGTTCGCCATCGCCAGTTTGCCAATCTCGTTCAGCGTAGTGCTGGTAAAACTTTTCAGCTTCAGCTTTACCAAAATTCTTTTCTTCAAAAAAATCAATGACGGCCAGACAGTCCTTTGGCTGTTTTATTAAGTTTTCTTGTTTGATATTGTTTGTATTAGATACCAATGCTTGTCCACCTATGGGACGGTGTTGGTACACCGCCTGTCCATTTTTGGGATGGTGGTGTCCCTCAAGCGGTACACCTCTGGGATAGTACTGTTCCGCAAGCTGTTCCAATATGGGATTGTACTGTCCCGTAGCTGGTTCATCACTTGTCCCTAAAATGGACATCTTGATTTTACTGCCCTTGTATGGATTGTTGGAAGGAAAGTAGGATAGGTATTCCCAAGAATGAAGCTCTGTTATGCACCTGTGGTAAGTTGATTTTGACCCAATCTTGGCCACCCGCATCAATTCTCTTCGATTTACATAGAACTCGTCCATAAAGCGACAGCTGTTCCATTCCTGGAACAGCGCCATATACAGACTGATATGGGTAGGGTTTAGGCGGTCATCAAAATAGAACGTTTCAAAAGCCGCGTTGAGTAGCTTTATATAGTTCATAACATCAGGAATTTAGTCCGTGGTGCACGCGGTTGGCATCCATTACCTTTTGAATTTCTTCGGCATCATAATAGATGATTCCGCCTACCTTAGTGTATGGCAAGGTGCCATTGATGCGAAGGTTTTGAAGTGTTCCCGGACTCACTTGAAGCAAATCCATTACTTCGGAAGATTTTAGATACTTCTTGATTTTTCCAGAAGCCTGTTTGGCTAAAAGACTTTTGATGTCATCGAGCAATTCCATTTTGAATTCCCGAAGGTCGTCTGTGGTGATGATACTTGTCGGCATAATAGAACGATTTTAAAAGAAAAGGACTATCAGAGGTTTATAATTTTTAATGATAGTCCTTAACCCGATTTGACTTTCGTTCTACAAATTTGATATGGATTATTGGATTTTCTTCACCAGTACGACCGTACTACGGTCAAAATTTAACATCTTGAAATTTGGTATGCTTTGGTGCTGTTTGATATAGTTTATGCCGAAATTTATACTCAAATCGAGCTGAATTTTATGGACATTCGCTGAAAACCAAAACACCGTAGGTCAACCGTACTACGGTCTTTTCTTAATATTTTTAATTAGAAGTATAAATGGTTGTTACAAGCTATTATTTCTCGCTTTTATCCATTTCAGAAATAAGGGAAGTGGTCAACTCATCAAGAAACAGGGTTCGGCTTTTTTTTCTGTTTTTGATGTCCTGATAGGTTTTGTAGATGTCTTTTGGCTCAACATCGAAAATCTGGCTTAAATAATCTGAAATTTTAACAATACTCAGACTGTTTTTAGAACCGAGACCTTTAGCGTGAAGCGCATAAATTAATTCCACATAATCTGTATTGCTAAAAGGCCAGTGCAATCGTTTTATGGGGTGTCTTTTCCCATTGAGTGATTTCTTTAGTTGAAAACGTCTTTCATCTAAATACTTCAACAGTTTTTGATAAGCCCTATACTTACCTAATAGCATATCCCGGGGAGTACAAAATTCAGGGTCTTGAAAGTAAAATTTTGAAGTGGTGATATGATAACTATCCAGATAGTCCCTTGTAAAATATTCCTTATCAAAATGAGTGTGGCCAGCGTCGATATAGCGGCCAAAATCGATATTATACAGAAAAAATCGATTGATTTTGTTCACTTTCTTTTTGATGATCTTAAGCTGACTATGCCTGTCTGCCTTGGGGAATTGAAGTTCAAAGGAATGAATCTCGGAAAAATAGATAAGCTCAATAAGCGGTACCTGTTTCGTATGTTTGAAGAATCGGATTTCCGTTGCCATCGTATCAAAGCCCTCTTGTAGAACCTGTTTTTTAAGATTGCTTAAAAGATTACGGCACACCTCGACGGAAAGATATGCCCTTTCCAATATTGAATTATTCTCAGAAGCTATTTCATCTAGTTGTGTTGTTAAGTTTTCCGATAGTACGTCGAGTTTCATCAGCAACCAAGTTGAGGTTTGAAAACATAATTTAAGATTCTAGTGGTTTGGTAATAGTTTTTGAAGTCCCTTAACAAACAAACTGTAGCTTGATGCAACTTGATGCAAAAAGACCCGACTGAATACTGAACGTATTCAAAATCCATTAAAATTAATGAAAAGTACGAGCGTTCTAATGACAAAAAGCCGTAATCTACTACGGATTAATCCGTATTCTACTACGGATTTAACTTACTCGCAAAGTGCCGGAACAAAAATCCTATTTTCTTTTTCCTTTAAACCGTCTTTCAAATTCGCGTCTGTTTTGTACTTCCGCCTTCTTAAAGATGTTTGAAGCGTGTTTAGAAACTGTACCTTCAGCAATAAACAGATAGCTTCCTATTTGTTTATACGATTTGCCTTCGAGTATGAGGTTGGCTACCTCAATTTCCCGTTTGGATAAATCGAGTTTTGAAAAATATTTTAAGATAGCAATATTTTTTGCTTCTCTAGCATCATCGGTATATCCTAACCTGTGCAAGAATTGTTCTTTTTTTAAATCTTGATATATGTTAATACGGATGAGTGCCACGGCAAGAACAAAGTAGCCACCATTTACAGTCAATTGTTCCACTACCTGAAAATCCCCGAGAGCAACTATAATAGGCATAAGCACTATGGATAACAAAGTAAGATAACCAGTGGCAATCCTATCCCTATAAAACCTATTTGTAGCACCCCCTTTTTCCTTATAGAGCTCAATTAACGGTGTGCTGATTTTAACGAGAAATGCAATGGCGACTGCAACAGGAATGAAAATAAATGAATATTTAGCGATACCAATATCTTGCCAGATGATTAGCGGAAGGACAAAAAAGAAAATAAATGCGGAAATGAGAATTATCATTAAATGGCGTAGGGTAAAGAATTTTAAATGACCAATGTCAAATTCAGAATACACATAATATACATAGTACAAGGCTGTGTAGAGACCTACGCCGTAAGCCACGATATATTGAATGCTAAGCGGTATAGGAATATTCGTGTCTGGGAAAATTCCCGAAAAAAAATTATACGATATCAACGAGATTGTGAACCAGATGAAGCGGTTGGTCGACTTACTGTCTCGTTTCTTTAATGAAATAATCACAAAATTCGTAAGCAGTATTAATTGAACCGCTATGATGAAGAACGTGACGATATGCATTTCAGAGCCAAATACCGTCATCAGATTGTGGATTTAGCCCTTCTTCTGAAAAGCATCAGTCGATAGGGTAAACCTGTATCAATATTGGCAAAGTTTTCGAAGCCGTGATTTTCGTAAAAGTTTATATTCCTTTTGGTCGAAGTTTCCAGATGGATATCCTGCCCTTTCTTATCGGCAAATTCAATTATTTCTTTAAGGAGCATACCCCCATAACCTTTTCCGGAGTCAACAGGATTTACTCCGATATACCACAAGTGCATAAATGGCTCATTTGGATGATGCTTTTTGATTAAGGATTCTCGTTTAAGAATAGTCGGCACCCTTCTTAGACCAATAACATTTATGGCCAACTTTAAGTCTTCATAAAAGGACTTGAAACTGAATTTTTTCTTTCGTGGAAAAAGTATTAGCCCAACAGCCTTTCTATTTTCAGAAATAAAAATTTTACCGGTAAGTTCGGCCATTTCGTAGCTGTAGCTCATTAGTGCGGGGATTTTTTCATTATCACCCCCAACTACCAGGTTCACGGATTTGTTCTCTTTGAAGGAACTGGAAAGTATATCAATGACTAAATCCTTATCGTTAAAAATTTCTGGTCTTGGCATTGTATTTTTGGCACATTAAAGTTATCCTGGCTTTTTAGGTAAATGACACACTATCCTTAGAATAAGCTTTTTCAATGATTTAATGAGAGGAAACATTCTCGGATTCGAGAAATTTTATAATCCACTTTTTTTTGTATCAATTTTTGGGTTTTCCTAATTCAAGCCTTCAGAGGTATCTTCGCTTACAAGAATATGATTCGTTATGTTAAGTTCACTATTTTTTAGATTTTTCATTAAATCAAACGTTTGTGTATAATCCCTTTCAGAACAAAAAAGTATAATAGAAGAATGGTAAGAACCAGAAGAATAGATAAAAAATCAACTTCTCTTTGCCGCTACGTGTTATTTGAATCCCTCCTGGTTTTTGATCTTTTCTCTATCGGGTTCTTCTTGCACTCGCTTGATGCTGCTAGTTTTCAGAGGCTATAATCTTTCCTTGTTTGTCGAAGTAGATTTCCAGATGTTTATCGTCAGGACTTTCCACTTCTAATTCATATAAAGTTCCCATGTCGGTTTCCACTTTTTCTACTTCTTCTATTTCCCAGTCCTTGTATTCTGAGCTCTCAAAGGCAGTCTGTACAGACGCCGGTAAGTCAGCATATTCAATTTCCTCTTCGCTGATTTCTTTAAAATTGTGGTTCTTGTTTTCGCAGCTTACTGTTACAGCCACGAATAACAAACAAGCTATTACAAAGCATACATTTTTAAATCGCATAATAATCTTTTTTTTATTTCTTACTAAAACCCATTTCAATGATACAAACCGATTCTGTAGAAATTCGGGATTACAAGGAGAAGATTTATTGTCTCATCTGTGTTGCGAACTTACTTGAATTAACTATTTCAAATAAAATCAATTACCTACATTGTATCACATTAAACAGGTATCTGGTAGTTTTCTTTTTAGATCACAAATCTCCATATCAGTTTGCCCAAAATAGTTGTTCTTTCAAGTGTCCAGCTATTTCCCGAAGTGTCGTAAGCTTGGTTGACGATGAAAAAGAAATCAGCTCCGATAATTGGAATCCATTGCAAACGAAAATTTAGAAGTGCTTCTTCATCTTCACTGTTCCACTGGGAAAATAGGGAGCCGAAAAGATTCGGGTTTACTGCATACTCTATGCGGTTACCGATCAGGTCTGTATCAAAGCTTCCTTCCGGTAAGTCAATCCAGTTTTTTTCGTAGTTAGCAGCGATCTTTAGATAACGGCTTGTTCTCCATGATAGCTCAAAAGCACTTTGGGTACTCTTTCCTTTAAAAAAGTTTCCCCAGTTAAAATACGTATCGAGTGCAAAGTTTCGACCGCTGAAAGTAGCGGCTTGTATTTCCATACGGTTGTACCAATACTCTCCTTCAGGAATGACAATTCCTTCCGTTATCTCAAATGGTTCTCGCAGACCTTCCGCTCTCCTTTGGAGGTTAAACTCAAAGGATTCCCCACTACGTGTTTCAAAGCCTAATGGTCTGATTTCGTAGAAAAATGATTGCAGTTCACCTGTGTCGTCAAAAATGAAGTAATTCATGTCCAACCCTTTAAAACTGAACTGTCGTATCCATTTGAAATGGTTTTTAGGTCGGGGTTTCCATTCAAGTTCAGTATAAAACTCCTGAAAATTTTCCCTGCGCAGAAAACCCACTTCCGGATTGAAGGGGGTGGCACTTCTTTGCCAAGCCATATCAAACTCAACTTTATCGTTGGGATAGCTCAGGTAAATACGGTGAGCATTGGCCCTGGCATCAAAATCATCAGAGTTAATGTTTTGTGTGAATGATGCACCAATATTCAGGTTTTTGTCACCAAATAATTCGGACATACTGTAAAGCCCATATCCTCCGGTTGTGCTATGCCATCGTCCATTTTCGTATTTATTGGCAGATAAAATGCCTATGGAAGATTGTTTCAAGACATCCTGCCTCCAGCTTACAACTGTATAATTGGTAGAGGGTATGCTGTCCCTACTGGCTGTCTGCATGGACAAAGCACCCAACGTAGTATTTCCCATTTTACCCAATACCCTTGCCCCTGCGATTATTGGAACCGTAGAGCGATCTTCGGCTAATCCGATCCGCCTGCTATAAAAAGGGATTATGCGGTTTCCCATACCCATATCAAAATAGTCTTGTCCCTCAAGGAAAAATTCCCTTCGTTCAGGGAAAAACAGTGGAAATCGGGTAAGGTTGATCTGCTGTCTGTCGGCTTCAACCTGTGCAAAATCTGTATTAAAAGTCAGATTCATACGGAGGGTAGGTGTGATAAGGTAATTGATGTCGCCACCGGCATTCAGTTGTCCTTCGTCTTTACCAGGCGTAAATTCGCCACCTCCGATGGTATAAGGTTTGACCTCAATGAATTTTTTACTTACGATACTGTCGAGACTAATTAAAGTGCCAGCTCTGTTCAACAACTCCAGTTCGGAATCACGAGACCAGCCCTGCCATAATAATTGTTCCCTTTTCCTGCGAATATTGCGCTCAAAATTGATACCCCAGGCATGTTGTTCCACGTTCGTTTTAAATTTCAGAGTAGAAAAAGGAATGGCTATTTCCGCGAACCAACCTTCGCTCGTGATTGTAGTTCTGGTATCCCAAACGCCATTCCAGAACAGGTTAAAGGATTTGCCATTGTTGAGAATCTGTGCATCTGCACGGGCGCCATTTGGATTGATTACAAATAGAAATCCATTTCTGTCGTCATTGTAGGTATCTATGATCACCTCAAAGTTGTCTTCTACTCCCCAGTTAAAATCCCGTTTCATTTCACGGGCTACCAGTTTATCCGGTTCCCTGTCGTAACCCCAGAATCCGATATATAGAGTTTTGGCAGTATAGACAATGGCTACTTCTGTCCTTTCTGTTGCCGGTTCCCCAATATTCAGTTCCCGCTGTGTAAAATTGCTAATGCGAACTGCATTTTCCCAGGCGGGTTCATCCATCTTGCCATCAAGTTGAATCGCATCATCTGTATACTTTGCGTAAATTCTATTTGGTAAACTTACCTGGGCTATGCTACATTCTACAATCATGAGTAAACCTATGACAAAGAAAAGTCCTTTCATTATTTACCTAAAATAAAAACCGATTCTGTAGAAATATGGGAACTAATTTACAGGCATACCTTCAGTCATCTCCTCATTGGGCTGCAGAAGGATTTGATCCCCTTCATTAAGTGTGCCAAAAATCTCAACCCTATCTTCATCTTTCATGCCTGTGCTGACTTCTACCCATTTTAGCTTGCCATCCTCTACCTTTCCTACAGCTTTTCTTCGAAGGGTGGTCAAGACAGCACTATGAGGCACCCACAGGCTTCCATCCGGACGTTTAATGCTCAATTGTGCTTCCGCAAAAAGCCCTGCATTCAAATTACCCTTTTGATTGTCCACAAGAAATTCCCACATCTCTGTACGGGTGTCGGGATCAATACTTTTGGCTCGCCTGTAATAATCTGCCTTAAATACTTTTCCCGGAAATGGTGCTACACTAAATGAAGCAGAATCCTCTGCTATGGAACTTCCGGTCAAAGCCTCAGGAACTGGCACCTTCAAACGCAATTTTTGGTTGTTTTCGATTATCAGTAAGGGGTTATTATCTGTATCTCCCACAAGATTTCCGGGATCTGTATTCCTTTGAGTAATAACTCCAGTAAATGGCGACCGGATAGTGAGATAATTCAGGAGTTGCCGTTTAGCTCTTGCGGTAAAATCTAATGCTTTTAGCCGGGTGCTGTCTGACATGGCTTTGTTTTTTGCTTTAATCAGTTCAGATTCTGAAACTGTACCTTGTATTTCGGAAGCTTTTAGCAACCGGGTATACGTATCCTTACTGCTCATATAGTCTGCCCTGGCTGACTCTACATCACTCTGTGCTTCTGAATAGGCTGCCTGAACTTCTGGTGCTTCTATCCTGATTAAGACTTCTCCTTTCATTACTTTATCACCAATGTCTACCCGCACTTCCGTAACATAACCCTGTATTTTAGCATTCAGACCAGCTTTTTCAAAAGCCAATAATTCAGCAGGAAGCATCAGGGTATTTCGGGAGTTATCAAAGTTTAACTTTATAATTTCTGCTTTTTTTGACGACCCGTTTTTGCTTTCCATCTTGTTGTTTTCAACACTATTTGAACAGGCTGAAACTATAGCTGCATATAAAATCGGTATTATATATTTTCTCATTATTCTTGAATTTTAATCTTTTCAGGTTTGATATAAGGTTATTGCTGTTCAAAGTATGTACTCTGCTCGTCATCGGGATCAAGTGACGGACTCTTATAAAGTTTCCTTCCGGAAAGCTGCCAATAGACGGAAGGCAAGATGAATACAGTAGCAAACACGGAGAAGGATAATCCGCCTATCACGGCTATTCCCAAAGGGGCCGTTTGTTCGCCCCCCTCACCCAGTCCTAACGCCATCGGTAACATACCTGCTATCATGGCAATGCTGGTCATGAGTATGGGCCTCAGGCGATCCTTTATCCCCTCCAGATGGGGGTTTTGTCTGTGATCTTTCCGGTACTGCTCTGCTATGGTAACAAATAATATGGCATTGGCCACTGCTACACCTATGGCCATGATACTGCCCATAAAAGATTGAATGTTGAGCGTATTCCCGCTTATCCAAATCAGAAGGAACGAACCAGCTATTACGGCAGGAATAGTGGATAGCACTGCGAAGGAAAGCCGGAATGACTGAAAGTTAGCTGCCAACAACAGAAATATCACGGCTACTGCCAACAAAAGGCCGGTACTCAATTCATCAAAGGTTTGAGAGAGAGGTTCTGCGAGTCCTCTGAATTTAATACTCATCCCCGCGGGGGGTTCACCCATAGCATTTACTTCGTCTTTAAGCGTTTTAATGGCACTTCCCAGGTCTTTGTTATGCAGGTTTCCGGTGATGGTAATGAACCGTTGTTGATTCAGACGGTCGTATTCCCCAATCATGGTAGAAGGTTCCCATTTACTCACATCGCCCACATAGACGGTTTTCCCGTTTTCCGACTTTAAAGGAACTTTTTCGACATCATCGGGTTGATCCACCATATACTGAGGAAATTCTACCTGAACCTGGTATGCATTGCCCGATCCGGCATCCAACCAATAATTGGGCTGGGTGAAACGACTGGAAGAGGTGGAGGCTGTTACAGAGCGGCTAATGTCTTCAATTGTTAAGCCCAACTGGCCTGCCCGGACACGGTCATACTGCAAGTCTATGGAAGGATAATTAAGCGGAATGCCAAATTGCACATCCCGCATAAAAGATACGGCTTGTATCCTGTCCTTTATTTCTTGCGCATATTTACGTGATTCAGAAAGGTTTTTGCCCTGAACGGCTATCTCTACTGATGTGTTGGCCCCCTGGCTCATTACCTGGTCAACCAGGTCAGCTGGCTCGAAGGAGAGTCTCATTTCAGGTATGATTTCTGCTACCTTTTTTCTGATATTTTCTTTAATTTCATCAAGGGGCTTTCCTGTCTGCTGTAGCTTGATCTTTACAACAGCTTCATGTGGCCCACCTGTCCAGAGAAAGATAGTATTGACCGGGTAGCTGGGTGGTTGGATACCGACAAATGCCGATGTGATCTCAACATTTTCTTTACCAACCACTTCGTTTACAACTTCCAGAAACTGCTTTGTTTTCCTTTCCGTATTTTCAATGCGGGTTCCGTCAGGCATTCTTAAACGAACTTGCAACTGCCCGGAATTGACTTTTGGAAATATCTCCGTACCAGTAGACTGCCAGAGTACCGCAAGCATAGCAATAATGGTTATCAGGTAAATACCGATGGCCCACTTGCTCCTGTTTGTGATACCCTTTGTATATCCTACAACCCGGTTTCTAAACTGTTGGAATTTTCCTTCTTTATTTTGAGTAATATGGTCTTTCAGAAACCAATTGGAAAGAATAGGAACCATTGTTTGAGAAAGTAGAAATGAAGCAATCATGGCAAAACCTACCGCCAGTGTAAGCGGTAAGAACATGGCCCTGGGAGTGCCAGTCATAAAAAAGGAAGGAACAAACACGGCAAGAATGCTGGTCAGGATAAGAAGTTTGGGCAATGCAATTTCTTTGCAGGCATCCAGAATGGCACGGCCCTTTTTCTTGCCCATTTCCTGATGTCGGTGGATATTCTCTATTGTCACGGTCGATTCATCCACGAGAATACCTATTGCCAGCGCCAGTCCGCCCAATGTCATGATATTGATCGACTGTCCAGCTAGATAAAGGCACACTACTGCCGATAATATGGCAAGTGGTATGGTAAGAATTACAATGAGCGCACTTCGCCTGTCACCAAGAAACAGCAGTACCATAAGGCCAGTAAGCACTGCTCCAAGAGCTCCCTCAAAGGACAGGTTTTTCAGGGAATTGATTACATAGCCCGACTGATCAAATTCATAGCTCACTTTAATATCGTCCGGCACAGCAGCCTGCATTTCCGGCAGGCTTGCCTTGATGCGTTTCACCACATCCCAGGTTGATGCGCTGGCTCGTTTGGTTACAGGAATGTACACTGAGCGGCTGCCATTGATCAGGGCATATCCTGATGCAACATCAGACCCATTTTGTACTTCAGCTACATCCTTTACATATACCGAGGGCCCGGAGCCCATCTTTAAGGGAATATTGGCCAGTTCCTGGATATTGCTGACCACCGTATTTTGGTTAGCAATCAAAAGTTTGTCCGCAGTTCGGATATTTCCAGCAGGCGAAATGGTATTGTTCTTGGCAATAGCCATGACAAGTTCATCCGGACTGATATTATAACTGCGCAGTTTGGAAGGGTCTGCCTTAATAAGTACAGTACGCTGGTTTCCTCCAAAAGGCGGAGGAGCGGATACGCCCGGTATTGAAGCGAATTTTGGACGTACCTTAAAGAGTGCCAGATCCTGTATTTCCCCCAATGACCTGGTTTCACTGCTGAAAACAAGTTGGCCCACCGGAGCACCTCCTCCGTCAAACCGTGTGATAAAAGGTGGTACCGTACCCGGAGGCATAAAAGCCCTGGATCTGTTGACCTGGGCTACCACTTCCGCCAAAGCCTGAGACATGTCTGTGCCCTCATGAAAAATAAGCTTCATCAAGGATACGCCCTGGATCGTTTTGCTTTCCACTTCCTTTATCCCATTGATATATAGAAAATGGTACTCGTAATAGGAAGTCATAAATCCTTCGATTTGATTAGGAGCAAGACCTCCGTATGTTTGGGCCACATAAATGGTAGGGGTACCTAATTTGGGGAATATATCAACCGACATGTTCCGGATGGATAGTACCGCAAAAAACACGATGGCCAAAAGGGCTACCATGACGGTTAAGGGTTTTCGCAGTGCAGATATTATTAGTTTGATCATCTCCTATAATTGATTTAAGAATATTTCCAGATTACCATTGACAGCAGCTGTATACAATAGTGCTTTCCAGGCTTCCCAATAGGATTTTCGTAGTTCTATTTCCGCAGTAATCAGTTCGTTTTGGGATTCAATCAGTTCCGTAAAGCTCACCAACCCGGCCTGATATCGGGATTGTACGGTTTCGTAAGCAAAACGAGCATCCTGAACCTGGAATGGGGTTTCCTGTGCAATGGCCATAGCTGTCTGTAATGACTGATCTGCTATGGATTTTTGTTTATTGAGGGCCAGTCTGACTTCTTCAAGTTGCTGTTGATCGGCTTCAGCTTCCCATTCCTTGGCTTTCCAATGAGTTTTGTATCGGCTGATTTGGGTCAGCGGCATAGTCAATTGTAAACCGAGGCCATAATTGAACCGGGTCAGATTAAATCCATCAGTAGGGTTGTTAACAAAAGTGTTGCCGTTGTTATCAAGCTGAACCCCGGAACCTCTACCATAGGCAGTACCCCATAGGCTTAATGTGGGTAACCAGCTTAATTTTTCAGCTCTAAATTGATATTGAGAGGCATTCCATTGGGCTATGGCCAGCTTTTCCTTTGGATGAATCACCCCTGAAACTCCCGGAGACTTTGGAAGTACTTTAAAAAAGGTAGAATCCGCCAGGTTTTCTGGCAAATCAGCCGCAATTAACTCAGACAGTTTCTCTTTATATTCATGAATGGTATTGTGTTGTTGCAGTATATTGATTTTCACTTTGGAAAGCTCCGTCCGAAATCGTGCAGTATCCACTCCTGAAACCAACCCTGAATTAGCCAGGGCTACAGCCTGTTCGTAATTTGATCTCGATCTTTCCTGATCACTTTCCAGTAGATCAAGAATTTGTATAGCAAGGAGGTAATCCAGATAGGTACTCGATAGTTGAACGCTATGCTCTAAAAGTGTAAGATCCTTTATGGAAGTGCTGGCCTCATGGGTGCTTTCCGCTGCCTTTATCTCATTATTTCTTCTTCCGAAAGTGTAGGGTTCCCATTTCATTAGTAAACCCGAAGCTGACCCCCAAACCATATCATTTAGATTCGTGGATGATGGAGGTCCGCTTACTGGCAGAATGTGTTCGGGATTAAACATCCCTGTGAGATTGTTATATGTAGAATAATTGGCCTGAACAGAAACATTAACATTGGGTATTACAGTCCGCCTGACGGATTTTACATTCTCTTCAGATGCCTTTTCAAGTGCCGCTGAGGCAAGAATTGCCGGATAGTTTTTAGTGGCTGTATCCAACAACTGTTTTAAGGGAACTTGCGTTTGAGAACGTACATTTGTCCAGGTAACTGCCAGAATAGATACCAGTAGGATAAACTTAAATATTCGGTTCATGATCAATCATTAATGTAATTCTTCACAAGACTATAACCAAATTCTGTAGAAATATGGGAACAGAAATATCCCGCTATTTTAAAAAAGGAAATAATAAAGGATACCGCATACCACACTGATTAGTATGGTTTTAAGCATATCCCATTTGAGAACGAAATATGTAAAAGCCGCTATTAGTCCGATCACCAATGAAGGGATGTTTATTGTTTCCCATTCCGGAATTAACCATCTTATTCCAAGTGAATGGCTTTCGTTCACTTTCCCAAACAGTGTATGGATGGTAAACCAAACACCCAGATTGAGAACAACACCTACAACCGCAGCTGTAATTCCTGACAAGGCAGTAGTCAGGTTTTTATTACCTCTAAGGTATTCAATATAGGGTGCACCAGTAAATATGAATAGGAAGCAAGGGACAAAAGTAGTCCAGGTCACTAACAAAGAAGCTAAGATTCCAGCCAGTAAAGGATCCATAGTACCCGCAAAACGGTAAGCCCCCATAAATCCTACAAATTGCACGACTTGTATGAGCGGGCCGGGTGTGGCTTCTGCCATGCCCAGACCATCCAGCATTTCTCCGCTTTTCAGCCAGCCGTAATCTTCCACTGCTTTTTGAGCTATGTAGGCAAGAACAGAGTAGGCTCCTCCAAAAGTAACCACTGCCGTTTTGCTAAAAAACACTCCTTCGCTAAAGAAGATGGAATCAACGCCAACCCATAATGCGGTTAAAATTAACGGCAATGCCCACAAAGAGAGGTACAATAAAATTGTTTGAAGGGTCTTCTTGAATGAGGGTTTGACCTGCTGAATATGGCTGTCAATCAAGTAATCATTTTCCTGCTCTGTTTTATCCGCATGTCCTTTAATGACGTGAAACTTATCCTCCCAAAATTTGCCTCCAAGAAATCCTGTTATCCCTGCCGCAAGGACAATGTATGGAAAGTCTACCTTAAAAAAGAAGATGGCAACAAATGCCAAGACGGCCATAAATACCATTACTTCATTTTTGAGGGCTTTCTTGCCTATTTTTATAACTGCGCCAATTACAATGGCCAGCACTGCTGGTTTGATGCCGAAAAATATAGCGTCAACGATAGCCACATCCCTGTAAGCGGCATAAAGAATGCTCAGAACCAGTATAGATATAAACCCTGGTAGGATAAACAGAAGTCCGGCAACCAGTCCTCCTTTCGTTTTATGCAGCAGCCAGCCAATGTATGTAGCCAGTTGCTGCGCTTCCGGGCCCGGCAGCAACATACAATAATTCAGCGCATGCAAAAAGCGGTTTTCACTGATCCATTTCTTTTCTTCCACCAGTATTTTGTGCATAACCGCAATTTGCCCCGCAGGACCGCCAAAACTATGAATGGCGACCTTTACCCAAACCTTCAGTGCCTCACTGAAGGGTAACACCCGGTTTTTAGAGGTATTTGATACACTGGACATTGCCTTTGACGATATTAGTTCTTAGTTAATCTTTTTAGCATTTGCAAAACGCTCTGCTACATTATCCCAGTTAATGATTTCCATTATTGTGTCAACAAAATCACCTCTTTTGTTTTTATGCTTTAAATAATAGGCGTGTTCCCAAACGTCTATTACCAAAATCGGGATTACACCCCACTGGGTAAGCTTTTGATGATTTTCACACTGGAGAAGTGTGAGGGATTGTGAATAAGGCTGGTAACCTAAAATTCCCCAACCACTGCCTTCTACACTTTTAGAAACTTTTGCTATGTAGGACTTGAGTTTATCAAATGAACCAAAGTCCTTTTCTATTTGCTTTAGAAGCTCTGCCTTGGGCTCGCTTTTCTTGTTTGTGAGATTTGTCCAAAAAATAGTGTGTAGTACGTGGCTTGAAAAATGATAGGACAATTTCCTGGTCCACAAATCGACACTATCCATTTCACCGGAGTCGAGATTTTTCTTGATATTTTCCAAATCCTTATTGGCACCTTTGACTGCACCACCGTGGTGAAATTCATAATGCAAGTGCAAGGTCTCTTCGTCCATATAAGGCTCTAAAAAGGTCTTCTTATATGGTAACGGCTTTTGGATAAAGTTTCCGTTGCTGTCTACCAGTTTGTCAATACTTGCTTCATTAACACTTTGGGAAAAAACATTGTTTATAGGAAGAATGGTTGCTCCTCCAAGAATTGCTGAATTTTTTATAAATTCTTTTCTGTCCATTTTTCTGATTTTTTTATTTAAATTCGTTACTTTCAATTGTAAGATGCCGAATAAGAAAGGCAAATGAAACCGGTGCCGGTGTAAATTTATTCCGCATTAATTACTCCCGTTTTGTCCAAAGCCTCTCTTAATCCTATTGCTAATTTTTCGGCTGATCCAATTCCCCAATAATGAAGAAAGAAAATTCTTGGATCCTCGTGCACCATGTGATTATGTACCGCTACCACTTCAATGTCATTCTCAATAAGTGCTTTGATAACCGGAGCTACTTCATCTGACAGCATAGTAAAATCACCGGCTACTGCTGCTTTTTCAGGTGTGCCCTGCCAACTTGCCCAAGTGTTGAACCCCATGAATGTGCTAACAGGAGCTCCGTGTTCCGTCAGCTTTACATCGGGTCGGCCAATGGTGATTTTATACACCCCATTGGTCATAGTCCCGCTATGCCCTAAGATGCTGTCAATCCTTTTGGTGTCCAGCGTGTTCTCCACCGACGACATTTCTACGGCGGACGGGTCTGCTCCCCTAATTTCCGTTACCTTATCAAAAATAGCTTTTAAACTTTTGGCCAATTTTTCTTCGCTTCCCATACCACCGATATGCATGTACATTACATCTGGCTCGTTCCTTACAAAATGGTTGTGGATCGCCGTAACCGTCAATCCCTGTTGGATTATTTCCTGTTGTACCGGTTTCAGGTCTTTTTCCGTAACCACTATATCGCCCATAACCATAGTTTGTGCCGAGGTTGGTGCAAAAGCAGCCCAACTGCCCAATCCCATCGGGGGAATAATCTTAAAACCATCAACCATTACATTCAGGTCGTTTTGCGGAATGGTAACTTTAAATTGCCCACCTTCTTCCTTTCCTTCCATCCCAAGTCCGGATTTTAAGGTTCCAATATCCATCGCCTTTAATTCATTATTGTTTTTTAAAGGTTTTTCAGCCGATTCTTTTGAATCATCTTTCTTGTTAGGTTGCTCACAACCAAAAGAAATTAGCATCAACGCTAATACAAAAATCCATATTTTTTTCATAGTTCAGTTTTTGTAAAATATATATTCAGTTATTTTCAATTCTATAGTTTAGTTTCAAAATAAGATACCAAATTGAAAAGCAAATGAGACTGATGTTGCCAATTTATTACCAAAACGGACAGGAATGCGGGTAACAAGAAAATACGTACCTTTCTTTGCCTGATTACGGATCATGAAATAATAGCCCATTAACCTTTGACGCACCATCTTCCGCACGAAGAAAAGGAACGAACTCAAGGCTAAACCAATTTTTCCCATTAACATTAAAAAATTGGGAGATGCACAAGTCCAAAATCATTCTTTCTGGCATCTCCCAACTTATATGATCATTAAAAAATCAACTAGACTATCTTCATCCAAATTTTATCGATGATCGTCATCGCCGTCCGAGTGGCTTTCCTCCCTTTTAAGCACCAGTTCTCCTTTGGGGCTAAAATAGAGTTCATAATACGTCTCATCCTCGTTCTCGACCTCAAGTTCATACATAGTTCCCTTATCGGTCTCGACCTTTTCCACCTCTTCAATTTCCCATTTGGCATAATCGGAATTCTTAAAGGCATCCTGTACGGCCTTTGGAAGATTGGAGAACTCAATGGCCTCTTCACTTAGCTCTTTTATTTCGGATTGTGCCGTAGCCGTGAACATTCCGCCACCAATAAATAGTAGGGATAACAGCAAAATGCGAAAAAATTTCTTATTTGTATTCATAGCATTAAAATTTAAAGATTAACATTTAACTCATACCAAATGTAAAAACTGAATCTGTAGAAATTTGGGATTGTCAAAAATCGACGGTGAATGTGTGAAGCGCATTTTTGTGACTGTACGTTAACCTCCAATTGCCCTTATCGGCAATCTTGTGTGCAATGGCCAACCCAAGGCCCCACGAATCTGGATTGTTGGAAGATTTATAGAACCGTTGGAACAATTTTTCCTTGTCAACCCCCTTTTCGCTACCGGTGTTGGTAATAACCAATCGTTTCCCGTCCAGGTTTATGATTACTTTTCCATCTTTCACGTTGTGCAGGAAGGCGTTTTTGAGCAGGTTTTGGATGAGAATCTCGATAAGCAACCTGTTTCCCTGGACAATTGCCTCATTCCTGATATCGATCTCTGTCCTAATGTTTAAGGCTTCCTTCTGCTCCTCATAAAATTCCAGCGACCTACCTATTATTCCATCAACATTTACCTCTTCCGTTGTTAGGAACTGGTCATTCTCTATTTTCGCAAGCAGCAACAGGGTTTTGTTCAGTTTTTTCAGCCTTTGTGTGGAACCGATGATACCTTCCAGGATGTCAGACTGCTTTTCGGAGAGCTGTGTTTGGCCTATAAGTGCTTCCAGTTTTGACTGGATTATGGACAGAGGGGTCTGCATTTCGTGGGAAGCGTCCCCGACAAACTGTTTTTGGTTATCAAAGACCTCCTTGTTTTTCCGAGTCAGTTCGGTCATCACATTATTTAATAGCTGAAATTCTTCAATTTTGGAATTTGGGAATACTGGTGTATTTGCATTGCCAAGATTATAATTTTTGAGCTTGTCAAGCATAGTATAAAAGGGCTGCCATATTCTTCGAGAAAGCATTCTGTTTGAGAGGTAAAAACAGAAAGCAAGTCCAAAAAATAGCCCTCCTAGCGTAATAGCAATCGTACCAATGATTTCAGTTGCTTCCAGGTGAGGCTTCACAATTTCCAGTTTGTAGTAACCATCGTTTAGCCTCACAAAAGATATTAGCTTTCGGTACTCATCCAGTTCGGCATCCATCGGCTCATAGATCAATGTGTCGGCATAGCTTTCTTTTCCGCTCCGAAAGGCACTAATTTCTATTGGGTAAAATGTAAAATCATCCAGTGGGTTATCCTTCGCTATGGATATTTCTGGATGCTCTTCGAGATAGGCGAGCAAGTTCATTTTACGGTTATATAAAACCTCATCCACGTTTTGAAGCACATTCCAGCTTAGTACCAAATAAAACAAGGTCGAGAATATCCCAAACAGTAAAAGGAATGCGAATAATTGGATTCGGGTCGTATAAGAAAGCAGCTTCATATTGTTTTTATTTGGTATCCCACACCGTAAATATTGGTTATTTCCACGTTGGCACCTGCTTCCTTTAGCTTGCGTCTCAAATTTCTGATTTGTGAAAACAAAAAATCAAAACTCTGTACCTCATCTACGTAATCGCCCCAGATATATTCTGCCAAAGAAACCTTGGTGATCACCCGTTTGTGATTGTTGATCAAGTGGGTAAGGATAGCATATTCTTTCTTTGTTAGAGAAAGTGGGCTTTCGAGATTATCAATTCCAACTATGTACTGATCTGGTTCTATTACCAGATTAGCATAGTGAACCAATCTATTTGTCTTGAATTGTTTTCTCCTTATAATTGCCTTTATACGGGCATTCAACTCGGAAAAGTAAAATGGTTTGGTCAGGTAATCATCAGCTCCTAACCCCAAGCCTTTTAATTTATCGTCCAGGGAATTACGGGCAGAAAGGATGATTACCCCATCGGACTTATCATCCTTATGGAGAACCTCTAGCAAATGGAAACCATTACCATCTGGAAGATTAATGTCCAAAATAATACAGTCATAATCATAAAGACCGATGCGCTCCAGACCTTCGGAGAGATTACAGGCGACATCACAAAAATACCCCTCTTCCGCGGCGAATTCTTCGAGGCTTTTTAGCATTTCAGGTTCATCTTCTATAATGAGCAGTTTCATGTTTTCAAAATACGGAATTAAATCTGTAGAAATTTTGTATTATGTTTTAACTGACAACTACGATAAATAGTAAAATTATTAAATCTGTTTTTTTCGCTTTTTACCAGTACATTTTTCGAATTGATTGGGAAAACCTTAAAAAATTTGTGATTAATATTAACCCTAAAATAATTTTTAATAATTAGATTCAACCCGAAGATTTTTAAGGGTCAATCAATCAGTTTATTTTAAAAATTCACTACACTTTCAAGAGCGTCATCAGCATCTTTGTGAATAAAATTTGCTTGGTAGTTGATCGTGGTTTTCAAATCGCTATGTCGATATAATTTTTGAAGCATAAGCGGGTGGATGCTATCGCCTGCAATATTGCCAAAGGAATGTCTGGCAATATGCATCGTTACTTTTTTCTGAATGCTTGCTCTTTTCGTAATTTTTTTTAGGTGGTCGTTGAATTTTTTGTTTGCTACCTTTTTCTTGCGGTAAATATCTTTCGCATCAGTTAAGTCTGCCTTTTTCATTTCTGGAAAGACAAAATCATCATCATTTACTTTGTCATCAATATATTGCAATAATATTCTTTCAACCTTAGCTGGAATCTTTAAGGACAATAACTTTGAGTTCTTGCTCATCCTGTAATGCAATCGCCCATCATAAATTTGGGACCACCTTATGAATAAGACGTCTGAAACTCTCATTCCTGCAAAATAGAAGCTAAACAACCAAATGTTCAAAGAATGCCTTTCCATATCAGTAAGCTCAGAAACATTTTCCAAAGCTTTTATCTCTTTACCAGATAGCCCTGTTTTGTTGGTTTCTGGAAACTTGATTTTAAATTTGCCCTTGCCAAAGGGATATATTTCTTTACTCACAACCTTGTCGCGAATAGCTCTGTTAAACAATAACCTTATTAAAACCATCACATTCATAGCTGTGGTTTCAGTTAATGAACAAGAACCTTTTAAATGAATTTTGAACTTTTTGAGAAATCGCTCATCAATTTCTTGGAAAGTAAGATGCCGGCCAGAGCTATACTTTTCTATATAACTCACCCAAGCTGAATCTGTAGAGTGGCGATTGATTTTCTTTTCAGCCTCTAAGGCTTCAAGATGCTCGTCAGCAAAATCAAAAAAAGTTAAGCTCGAAGTTGGCTTATATATTTCTTTTTTGATTTGTCGAGCAGTAGCAGCTTTATTATCAGTCTGTAGTGCAATAAGCCCTTTTCTGGCTTCGGATAGTTTGAAAGCTATCAAATTGTTCAGGCTTTCAGCTTCAGAATGCGATTTTTTTACCTTTAGATTTTTAGAGTCCCAATCCTCTAATTCAATATAATGGCCTATATGTTTGTAAGTTGAACGACGGTCTTTGGTTATTCTAATTGCAAGCGGATAAAGCCCTTTTGCGTTAGGCTTTTTGCGAAGAATTATTTTTGCACTCGTTGACATTTTGAACCTGGTTTAGATACGAAAGCCAAATCAGGTACAACATTTTGTCAAAAACTCACTCTAAAGATACTACTTTATTGGAACTTTTGGGTACAACATAGGTACAACAAATGTTGAAATCAACTGATATTAATTGACTTTAAATAAAATGATGGAAAACATAAACCATTGAAAATGAGTAAATTTATGTTTTATTAGTGCAATATATACCAGACTTAGGATCTAGTGCCGCAAGGCGTGGGGGTTCGACTCCCTTCACCCGCACAAGAAAACTTATAAGGCCTCCCATTTGGGAGGCTTTTTTGTTTCTTGTTCCACAGTAGTCATGTCATTACCCTTTTACCCTGCATTGTTTTACGGTACAGATGCTTCCCAACCGTCATAAGATAAAGTGAGACATAAGAACAAATTCAACAAAGTTGGTTGTATATTGATGGACAATTATGAAAAACCAGAATTTATATGAAAAGCGTAAAGTACAGTTTCATATCACTCTTGTGCCTATGTATGTTGCAAAGTGGTTTTGGACAAATTGAAAAAGCTCCTGATAGAACTGAGGGTGAAGGCCCTTGGTCCCAACTGATCATTCGTGGCGCCACCATGATCAATGGGAATTTGGCGCCACCGATTGGGCCTGTGGATATTGTTGTGGAGAACAATCGTATTGTTGATGTTAAAACGGTGGGGTATCCTGGGGTAAAAATCAAGGATGACCAACGTCCAAAACTAAAGCCTGGGGGAAAAGAACTACAAGCTGAAGGGATGTACATCTTACCGGGATTTGTGGATACCCATGCCCATATTGGTGGAAAAGCGCAAGGTACAACTGCAGAATATGTTTTTAAACTTTGGATGGGCCACGGCATTACCACAATAGCAGACCCGGGTAGTGGAAATGGACTGGATTGGACATTGGACCAAAAGAAAAAGAGCGCCAACAATAAGATCACTGCACCAAGAATAAAGGCCTACACCTTTTTTGGGGCGGGTTCGGAAACACCTATCTCAACTCCAGAACAGGCAAGGGAATGGGTTCGGGAAAATGCCAAGAGTGGATCGGATGGCATTAAGTTTTTTGGTGCACCACCCAAAATTATGCAAGCGGCCCTTGAAGAGAACAAAAAATTAGGATTGCGTTCCAAAATGCACCATGCCCAAACCTATGTGGGCGAATGGAATGTCCTGAACAGTGCGCGGGCCGGACTCACATCCATGGAACATTGGTATGGATTGCCCGAAGCTTTGTTCCACGATAGAACGGTACAGGATTATTCCCTGGACTACAACTATCAAAATGAACAGGACCGTTTTGGTGAAGCGGGCCAATTGTGGGCGCAGGCCGCACCTCCTTTTTCCGACAAATGGAACAGCGTTATGAACGAGTTGCTCGAACTTGATTTTACCCTTTCCCCAACCATGGTCATTTATGAGGCCAACAGGGATTTGACCCGGGCACGCAGGGCTGAATGGCATGAAGAATATACATTGCCTTCCCTTTGGGAATTTTATGCCCCCAGTAGAGAATCCCATGGATCGTACTGGCATGCTTGGGGTACGGAAAAGGAGGTCACTTGGAAAAAGAACTATGAGCTTTGGATGGCCTTTATTAATGAATACAAGAATCGAGGCGGAAGGGTCACTATTGGCACTGATGCAGGATTTATCTATGAACTGTACGGTTTTGCCTATCCACGTGAGATGGAATTATTGCGTGAAGCCGGCTTCCATCCTTTGGAAGTGATCAAAGCGGCCACTTTAAATGGGGCCGAAGCCCTTGGAATGGATGATGAAATTGGAACCATTGCCCCCGGTAAATTAGCAGACTTTGTATTAGTGGAAGAAAATCCGGTGGCCAATCTGCAAAGTTTATATGGTACTGGGACCATCAAGCTTACTGATGATAATAAGGTGATCCGAGCAGGAGGGGTGAAGTACACCATTAAAGATGGTATCATCTACGATGCCAAAAAACTGCTTTCCGATGTTAAGGCCATGGTAAAAAAGGCCAAAGAGGAAGAAGGATACGAACTCATTCAACCCGGATTAAAGGGATCAAAATAAGCATTGGTCTTAAGACCCCGGACACAAAAGCTTAGGTATAAAGTGGCATTTGTGCATTTGTTCATGGATGTCACTTATATGTTGCCAGTGCCATTTTTTTAATAACACAAATTGCATTTTCATTAAAAGAAAATATGCAATCAAAAAAGTGTCCGCCCTTATTTTTCTTTGGTGAACATCCCAACTAAGGGGCTTTTACAAGGGGTTACAGATCAATTGAATTCATGGAGCAAACAGGTTTCTACGAATTTAAAAACTTCGGGGATATGTGGCTTCCAAATGAATTCTTCATGGCCCCAACATATCCACAAATGTTATTATTATTCACAAAATTGAGTTTTTGGTTAAATTAAGATTAAACATGCCGTTTTTTAAGTGAATTTTATGAATTCAAAAATATTTGAATATATTAGAGTGGTTTTTTAAAAATAATCGCAGTTATTTTTATGCATTCTTCAATGTAAATAACCCCGATCACTACTGATGTATATAAAAGATCAATGAAGAATCTGACCGAAGATACCATTAAAGGGATATTCGTAAAACACTACCAGGAATGGTGTGTTCTTTCCTTTACGTTCCTTCATAACATGCCCGAAGCGGAGGATGTGGTGCAAGATGTTATGGTCAAACTTTTGACCAAAAAAGATTTGCACACCATTGAAAACCTGCCGTCCTATATAAAAGTTTCCATAAGAAATGCAAGTCTCCTAAAACTTAAATCTGGCCAAAAAGTTCGCCGATTGGATGAGACCATATATCTGTACGATACTTCTTACGAACAGGAGCTCATTGAAAAAGAAGGTAAACTTAAGGTTCAAAATGCACTGAATATTTTGCCAGAACAAAGTAAAAGGGTTTTTGAGCTTTGTGTAATCGAAGGACTTCAATACAAAAACACAGCCGATGTCCTTGGAATTTCCACGAACACAGTGAAGTATCATCTAAAAAAGGCCTTCAAAATTCTTCGTCACAACCTCAGTGGTTCGTATTTTTTTAGCCTATTTGTTGTGATTACCACCTTTTTTTGCTAAAAAAATTGACATTTTAACAATTCCGCGCTACCCGTTTTTTCAATTTTGTAATTATATAGGTAAATGGTGGAAATACCACCCAGTCATTTAAGCATATGGAAGTCGCTTCACTGATTTACAAAAAACTTACTTCAAAGCTCGATGAGTCCGAAAAATTTGTGCTCAGGGAGTGGCTATTGGCTTCTGAAGAAAATCAAGTTATTTACAACAACATAGAAACTTTTTACAACAATGGGGGCGACATATCCGGTTTACAGGGATTGGATGCCCACAATGCATGGGAGAAAGTTTTGGAAAAGCATTTGGCAAAGAAAGGACAAGGCCGTGTTAAGCATATTGTTAGATCGGCCTATAAATACGCAGCCGTTCTGATTATTGCCCTAGTTGCGGGATATGCCTATTGGAGCTACGGTACATCAACAGACGCCATTGCAAATGAGAAAGCGGCGGATGAAGGTATTGTGATCGTTTTTGACAATGGGGAAAAAATTGAGCTCTCTTCCGATAAGAAAAAGGAGCAGTTGTTGGATAAGGATGGGAACAAAATAGGGGAAAGAAACGGGGACCGACTGGATTACAGCGCAAAAGAAAATTTGGAAGAGCTGGTGTACAATACATTGTCCGTGCCCAACGGAAGACGTTTTGATATTGTTCTGTCGGACAACTCGCATGTCTACCTAAACGCGGGATCCTCACTTCGTTACCCCGTAAACTTTATTCCCGGCAAGAAAAGACAGGTGTTTTTGGAAGGAGAGGCCTTTTTTGAAGTTTCAAAAGACAAAGAGCACCCATTTATAGTGACCAGTGGAAACATGGATGTTGAGGTTCTGGGAACAAAGTTCAATGTGACCGCTTATCCTGAAGAGGTTGACATCAATACCGTGTTGGTGGAGGGTTCTGTTCAGTTGAATGTGACGGAAGCCGAGAAAAATACCAATTCTTCACCGGTGTTGTTGGAGCCGGGCCATATTGCCCATTGGGACAAAGGTTCCAAATTGGCAAAGCTGGAAGAAGTGGATACCGAATTGTATACCAGTTGGATGCAGGGGAAACTCGTTCTAAGGAGTATGCGGTTCAAGGATATAGTGAGAAAGTTGGAGCGACACTATGGAGTATCCATTAAGAACAAGAACGAAGAGCTAGAGGACCGTGTGTTCACTGCCACTTTTGATGTGGAGACCATAGAGGAGGTACTCAATACATTTGTGGCCGAAACAAGCTTTGATTATTTAATCGAAAAAAATAAAATAACCATACTAGAATAATAATAACCAAAAACCAACTAAAGCCTATGAAATAAATGCACATAAAAAAAATCGGGAGATGCTGCAACATCTACCCGATTGAGATTATTAACTCAAAAAATTAAGTTAACTAAAAACATTACAAAGGTATGAAAAATTACATCAAGAGCACTCTGCCTTGTTTAACAAACAACTTGTCGCTGACGGTGAAACTAACTGCACTTTTTTTGATAGTTTCTTTTTTCTCGACACATGCAAACTCTTACTCCCAGAAGACCAAACTTAGTTTGGATATGGAAAATGTGGAGATAGCGCAGGTGTTCGAGCAGATTGAGTCTGTCTCAGAATTCAAGTTCTTTTATGACAACAGAAAAGTAAATGCTCAAAGAAAGGTCTCCATTAATGTAGACCAAAAATTGATCACTGAAATACTGGACAAACTATTCCAGGGAACAAACATTTCCTATCTATTTAACAAACAGCAAATTGTTTTAAAAACCAATAACGCAATCGATGTCGCTCCTATGGAAGCGAGTCTTTCCTCACTCCCTGAGGAGGATTTCCAAACCACAATTTCAGGTACTGTTACAGACTCCAACGGTGTGCCAATACCGGGAGCATCTGTAGTTGAAAAAGGTACCACCAATGGTGTGGCCGCTAACTTTGATGGGGTTTATGAAATCACGGTACAGGGTTCAAACGCTGTTTTGGTGGTCAGTTCCATCGGATTTTCCAGGAAAGAAGTTCCTGTTGGAGGGGCTACCAGTCTCGATATAGTATTGCAAGAAGATACCCAAGCTTTGAGCGAAGTAGTGGTAACTGCTTTGGGAATCAAGCAAGAGACAAAAAAACTGGGGTATTCCATTGCCCAGGTAGATGCAGAAGAAGTCAATGTAAACAGATCGTCCAACTTTATGAACACCCTACAAGGTAAGGTGGCCGGGGTAAACATTTCGTCATTGAGCTCAGGTCCAGGTGGATCATCCAAAGTTAGGATTCGTGGTCAATCTTCAATTTCAGGGACCAATAACCCTTTGATCGTTGTAAACGGTGTGCCCATTGACAATACTTCATTTGGTACCAGCCCAGGTAGTGCCAGTTCTGAAGTAGGTACCAACAGCGGTGGTGTGTATTCTGATGGTGGAGATGGTTTTTCCAGTATCAACCCAGATGATATAGAAAGCATGACCATCCTTAAGGGAGCTACGGGTGCTGCACTTTATGGGTCTAGGGCAAAAGATGGTGTTATTATGATCACCACTAAATCCCGAGGACGCCAACAAGGTTTGGGAGTTACCTATAACGTTAACATTACCGATCACACTCCTTTGGATTTTACGGACTACCAGTATGAATATGGACAAGGTGAAAACGGGGTAAGGCCTACATCTGCCAACCCTACCTCTGGACAATGGTCTTTTGGTGAGCGTTTTCAACCTGGAATGACACAAGTTCTTTTTGACGGTGTTGAAGTTCCTTATGTTCCAGTACGTGACAGAATCAAGAAGTTTTATAGAAACGGAACAGATGTTACCCACTCCATATCCATTTCAAGTGGATCCGAAAAGGGAGGGTACAACCTTTCCTTGTCCAATTTGGGCAGTAAGGGTATAACCCCAAACAACGAGTTCAATAGGAAAACCGTAAACTTTGGAGCCAACTATGACTTGTCTGACAAGCTTAGCGTTGAGGCCCATGTCAATTATTCCTATGAAAAGAACATCAACCCGCCCAACGTAGGGCAACAGGATAATACAATTTCAGTTGCTTTGTACAACATGGCCAACTCCATGCCTTTGGATTTGTTGAATGAGAAAAAGTTCAATGCGGAGGGCAACGAATTTGTGTACAGTAGATTCAGAAACCGTACAAACCCATACTTTACACTTTCCGAACAATTCAATGAGATTAGGAGAGATAGGGTGTTTGGAAACGTTTTGGCAAGATATGAGATTGCCCCTTGGCTTATTGGTCAGGTTCGGGTAGGACAAGATTACTGGTCACGTTCCCAACAGTACAATGGGTACCCAACCGGTCAAGCTTCCAGGCCATCAGCGCCAGCTCCGTTCTTTAACGGGACCTTTACCCAAACAGCAAGAAGGTACAGGGAAACCAATGTGGACTTCCTGCTTTCCGGTAATGTAAATGTCAATGAAGACTTTGCAGTGGGGTATAATGTAGGTGGTAACCAAATGAGAAGAAGACAAGATCTAAACCGTGTTGATGTAACCGATTTTGTGATCCGGGATTTGTACACCGTACAGAACGGTAGGGTGAAAAACCCAACCTATGCTTTGTCCGAAAGAGGAATTAATTCATTGTACGGAGCGGTTGATCTATCATACAAGGACACGTACTTTTTAAGTGCTACGGCCCGTAACGATTGGTTCTCCACATTATCCGAAGCAAATAGAAGTATCTTGTATCCTTCTGTTTCCGGTAGTGTTCTATTTTCCAATTTATTGGGAGACAGTGCAGAATGGCTTACTTTGGGTAAACTGAGAGCAGCTTATGCCGAAGTGGGCAGTGATACGGATGTAAATCCTTATGCAGATGCGTTGTTCTATGACATCAATGCCAACTTCTTCCCAGGACCAGATGGCTCTCCCAACCCAATTGCCGGAGCCAATACAAACACACTTCCCAATCCCGACCTTCGCCCAATGCGTGTAAAGGAAACGGAGATAGGTGTTGATTTAAGGATGTTCGATAACCGTGTAGGTTTGGATTTGGCCGTATATCGTAAGACTACGATAGATCAGATCATTCCAGCCCAGATTTCAAACTCATCAGGATTTATAAGCCAGCTGATCAACAGTGGTGAAAGTAGAAGTGATGGTATTGAAATGCTATTGAACTTGACACCGATCCGCAATGATGACCTAAGATGGGATTTTAATTTTAATGCATCCTACAATAAAACAAAAGTGATCAGCCTCCTTAGTGATGAGGAAGGAGAGAGCATTTTGGTGGGTAACCATATTTTTAACGGGTTCCTATATCAAGTTGTTGGTCAAGAAATTGGACAATTGGCCGGTTTCGGATATAAGTTTGATGATCAAGGAAGACAGGTGTTTGCCGATGACGGAAGACCGCTAAGATCAGATGATATTAAATTCTATGGTAGTGCACTGCCCAAATGGGTTGGAGGTATTACCAATACCGTTAGGTACAAGGACTTTAATCTGTCCTTTTTGATCGACTTCAAACTGGGTGGAAAGATGATTTCCGGTACCAACTTCAATGCTGTAAGACACGGTCTTCATAAGATGACCCTTCCTGGAAGGGAAACCGGAGTTATTGGAGAAGGGGTTAACCAAGCTGGTCAGCCCAATACCGTGGCAACAGAATCCCAAACTTATTGGGAAGTTGTCCGCTCGCAGCAGTTGATTGAACCCATTGTGTACAATTCCGGATACTGGAAATTGAGACAAGTGACCTTGGGGTATGATTTCAGGAAATTTATTCCAGAAGATTCCCCCTTACAAGGGGTGACCCTAAGCTTAGTCGCAAACAATGTGGCGATGCTTAAAAAATGGGTTCCCAATATTGACCCTGATTCTTTTAGCTTCAGTTCCGATAATGTTTCCGGATTGGAGTCTACGGGTGTACCCACCACAAGAAGTATCGGGTTTAACCTTAACGTCAAATTTTAAATAAGACATCATGAAATATATAGGGAATAGAATCATAATTTTTGTAATCCTGATAGGTCTATTGGGATGCGAAGAGAATTTTGATGAACTCAATACAAATACAGTAGATCCCACAAGTGAAAGTGTAGACCCCGTGTACTTGTTGAACAATGCAATAGTTGGGCTTTCCTTTCCAAGTGGTACCAATATCTATTATGATGAAGCAATTGTCCAACAGATAGTGACCCCCAACTCAGGATTCGTATCCGGGGCCAACTACAACCAGGACAATAGGAACAACACAGGTAACCAATGGGACGATTACTACCAGAATGTCATCAAACATACAAGTGATGTGATCTACCAGCTAAGCACTTCGGAATCAGATCGTTCAAACCTGTTGCAAATGGCCCGTATTTTGGAAGCCTATGCTTTTATGGTCCTTACCGATGAATATGGGGAAGTCCCATATTTTGAAGCAGGGAAAGGCTTGTCCGACCAGGTGGTTTTGCCAAAGTACGATCCCCAAGAGCAAATCTATCCAGATTTGATCACCGAGTTGACCGAGGCCAGGGATGCCCTAAGTGGCGCAGCACCTGCCGAAAATGGGGAAGCTTTGTATGCTGGTGATTTGGACCAGTGGAGAAAATTGGCCAACTCCCTTTTGGTAAGGATTGGTATGAGACTCTCCAATGTAGATGCCACCTTGGCCCAACAAACCGTTCAAAGTGGGTTTGATGGAGGAGTTATGGAGTCCAATGATGACAATTTTGTCATCAGACACGATAATAACTTCAACAATCCATATAGCTTCACCTTCAACGGAACAGAGGCCAACAACTTTTACTTGACCGATGTATTTGTAGACTACCTAAGTTCCAATGATGATCCAAGATTGGGTTCACTCGCCATTCGTTATGTAGGTGCAGCTTCTGGGCCAGATCAGGTTGCGGAGATAGGCTCAAAAGATCCTGCCGATCAGGTTGGAATGCCCATGGGATATGACAACAGTACCATTGGAGCTGTAGCAAGTAATTTGGGACTGGCCAGTTTCTATGACTTTTCCCAATTGGACAGGTTTACATATGGATGGCAGACAGCCCCCATGTTCCTGTGCACGTATGCACAAACGCAATTGTTGTTGGCAGAAGCAGCGGTCAATGGTTGGGTAACCGGTGATGCGGCCGAGTATTACGAAAATGGGATACGTGGTCACATGGAGCAGGTAGCGGCCTATGGCGAAAGTGTAGCTATTGCCGAGGCTGATATTGATGCCTACGTTGCCGCCCACCCATTGAACTTGGCCAATGCCGTGGAAGAAATCAATACGCAGTATTGGGTGGCTTCCTTTTTGAACGGTCCAGAGCTGTTCGCCAACTTTAGAAGGTCTGGCTATCCAGATTTAACGCCCAACCCATATCCTGCACAGGATATCACTGGCGATTTCATCAATAGGTTGACTTATCCTCCTGCCGAAATAGCCGTAAATCAGGAAAATCTCCAAGAAGCGGTTTCCAGAATGGGACCCGATAATTTGGACACCAAGGTTTGGTGGGATGTAGATTAAATAAGTAACCAAGACATTATAAAACTAAAAATAGGATGAAATCAGTATTAAAACAGATCATTGCTAAAAGTAAGCAAGAAGAAAAGGAATATGGGTTGGCGAGGCAGGCAGAAATTGATAACCCAAGAACAGGCGATGACAGAAGAAACTTTCTGAAAAAGACAGCCTTGGGAGGTATTGCCATGACAGGAATGATGGGGCTCGGTATTGAAGATACCATTGCCCAGACCACTTCCAAAGTGAGCAGAATGTCCGCGCCATCAGATCTTAAGATCACGGACATGCGCTATGCACTCACCAATGTTATGGGAGGTACCGCCATCATCAAAATTGAAACCAACCAAGGTATATATGGTCTTGGAGAAGTAAGGGATGCCGCCGATGTGCGGTATGCCCTCTTCCTCAAAAGCAGAATCTTAGGAAAGAACCCATGTAATGTTGAGAAGATTTTCAAGAGCATTAAGCAGTTTGGTGGGCCTGCCCGTCAAGCAGGTGGTGTTTGTGCCGTTGAAATGGCACTTTGGGATATCTGTGGAAAGGCCTATAATGTTCCGGCTTGGCAGTTGTTGGGAGGACGCTATCGCGATATGGTAAGGCTTTATGCCGATACACCCCAGGCAAGAAGTTCCGAGGAGCAAAAGAAGCTGATCGACTTTAGAATGAATACCCAAGGGTATACCTGGTTGAAAATGGATGTGGCCATTTCTTCACTTCCACCAGATTCCGGAACCTTGGTGAATGATAAATTCTGGAGAGATGACAACGGTCGTTTGTCCCAATGGGGAGATGCTAGGAACTACATGTCCTACGGTAACACCATGCACCCCTTCACCCAAATTCAGATTACGGAGAAAGGCCTTGATATGTTGGCGCAACGCGTTGCGGATGTTAGGGAAATGGTAGGTTGGGAAGTTCCAATTTCCACCGATCACTACGGACACTTCGACCTTAACAATGGAATCCGTTTAGGAAAAGCGCTGGACAAATATAGACTGGCTTGGTTGGAAGATATGGTGCCATGGCAATACACAGAGCAGTGGAGAACCATCTCTGAAGCGCTGGAAACGCCTACCACCACAGGTGAGGATATCCATTTCTTGGAGAACTTCAAACCTATCATACATAATAGGTCGGTTGATATTGTACACCCAGACTTGGCATCATCAGGTGGTCTTTTGGAAACCAAACGAATTGGTGATTATGCTGAGGAATTTGGAATTGGAATGGCCATGCACCAAGCAGGTACACCGGTTTCCTTCATGTCCAACGTACACTGTGCGGCAGCTACGCAGAACTTCTTGGCATTGGAGCACCACTCTGTGGATGTGCCTTGGTGGGAAGATTTGGTGACTACCGTTGGAGGATTTAAAATGATCGATAAAGGATTTGCCACAGTTCCATTGACTGCCCCAGGATTGGGTATTGAATTGAATGAGGATGTGGTAAAAGAACATTTGGATCCTAGAGATAAGAGTTTCTTTAAGTCTACCGATGAGTGGAATGAGCTCAGATCACACGATAGGACTTATAGTTAGTAGTAGCTCAAAGAAAGTTACTTAAGTTGTTTAGTTTTTTTAAAAGTCGGCCTGGGACTATGCTTTGGAGGTCTTGGGCCGACATTAAAAATATTGTAAACCAATCTAAAATTAGATATGAAATACATTCAAGTAATAAAGATGATGGTGCTATTGGTCTGTTTAATGGTGACAGTCAATGGTAACGCCCAAAGGGTGGCTTCATCACCAGATTATATTAAGGCCCTTACCAGCGAATGGGAAGGTGAACGCTTTGAGGATGGGAGACCAAGAGTTTCGGATGCTCTTCTGGAAAGATTGAAAAAGATCAGAATAGAAGAAGCTTGGGGCTATTTGCGCCAACACGGTTATAACAACCAATATGAGGGAGGTTGGAAGATCATCCACCCAGAGGGAATTATGACAGGCCGTGTGGTAACCGCACAATATGTACCCTTGCGACCAGATTTAAAAGAATACGTAAAGCTACAAGGTGCCAAGGAAAAGCGTGATACCATTGGAGGCAGCAATTCATGGCCCATTGAAATTTTGGTGAACGGCGATGTATATGTTGCAGATGGCTATGGAAGAATCATAGATGGAACATTGATCGGCTCCAACCTTGGTAATGCCATTTATGCCAATTCCAAGAACGGAGTGGTTTTCGATGGTGGTGTACGTGATCTTGGCGGACTTTTGGAAATAGAAGGATTCAATGGATGGTACAGGGATGAAGACCCCTCCTATCTACAAGAGCAAATGCTTACCACGATCAATGCCCCTATACGCATTGGCAGGGCTACTGTGATGCCTGGAGATGTGGTTTTGGCCAACCGGCACGGAACCATCTTCATTCCATCACATTTATTGTCCGAATTGGTAATTTCCTCCGAAGTGGTGGCCCTACGTGATGAATTTGGATTCCAAAGACTTCGTGAAAAAACGTATACAGCAGGACAGATTGACACCCGTTGGACGGATGAGATCAAGGCAGATTTCTTGAATTGGCTCAAGAACTACCCCGATTCCAAATTGCCAATGACCAGAAAAGAGTTGAACGATTACATCGAGAATAGCAGATATTACCAACCATGAAAAAAAGAAACCTATTTGGGAGCATCCTAGCTGTTTTGGCTGTATGTCTATTTGTTTCATGCACCCCAAAAGTGGAGGAAAAAGAGGCATTGGACAAACAAACCGTTTTGGAAGCTCTTGGAGAATTGGATCAGGCATTGATTGACAGGGACTCCGCAACCTTGACATCCATTACCGCCCCTAATCTAACCTATGGGCATTCAAGTGGAAACATTCAAAACAAGCAGGAGTTTATAGATGATGTAATGAACGGGCCTTTCAAGTTTGTTTCCATAACCAATGAAGATCAAAGCGTAACAATTTCGGATAATGTGGGCATTGTTAGGCATATACTCTCTGCGGATGCCACAAATGCCGGGAACCCAGCCAAGGTTCGCATTGGTATACTAATGGTGTTCAAACAAAATGAAAACAACGAAGTGGTTTTGCTGGCTCGCCAAGCCTATAAACTCTAAAAAACTAAAAACTGGATATTATAATTAATTGGATAATTAACTGGAATAAACTAAACTAAATTTTAAACTATGTTAAAAAGAGGACTCATTGCAATGCTATTTCTCTTTGGCCTGGTGGGGCAGGTTATTGCCCAGCAGATAACCAAGGAAGAACTTATTTTTTTGACCCCCGAATGGAAGGGTGAACGATTTCCCGATGGTAGGCCCAAAGTACCGGACGATATCTTGAAACGGATGAAATCCGTGAGTATTGAAGAAGCTTGGGCCGTAATGAAAAATGCAGGGTACAAGTATCAAATTGCCGAAGACTGGAAGCTCATCAACCCAGATAGCGTATTGGTGGGCCGTGCACTAACGGCGACCTTCATGCCCGGGCGTCCAGCGGTATGGAAAGCCATAGATGATAGGGGGAAAGCCCAGGGAAAAAGAGGACAGAACACATGGCCTGTAGACCTTTTGGTAGAAGGTGATGTATATGTCGCAAATCAGTTCGGTGCAGATATAGATGGCCCAACTATCGGAGATAATGTAGGTAATGCCATTTATGCCAATTCAGGAAATGGCATTGTGTACGATGGAGCCCTTAGGGATGTTGAAGGTCTTATGGAAATAGGAGGGTTCACATCCTTCTACACCAGTTATGATGCCTCGCATCACAACCCCCCTGGAGACTTAAATACCATGATCATAGGAATCAACCAACCTACGCTTATCAGAAAGGTTACCGTTATGCCAGGAGATGTTGTGTTGGGCAAATTGGGCGTTGTGGTCTTTATTCCTCCCCATTTGGCCGAAAAAGTGGTGACCACCTCAGAAATTGTTCGCTTGCGGGACATGTTCGGACACCAACGTATTCGTGAAGGAAAATATACCGCGGGCCAGATTGATACACGATGGGCAGAAGAGATAGAGAAAGATTTCAGCAAATGGCTCAACGATCATATTGATGAGCTCCCTGTTCCCAAAGAACAGATACAAGAAATATTAAAAAATAGAACCTGGTAACTAAAAACTATAAAAGTGAAAAATTCAAGAAGATCATTTATCACAAAATCCATGATGGCAGGTGCTGGATTGAGCGTAGCCGCCACTTATGGCAATGAATATGTGCAGGCAATAGACAAAAACCCAAAGCTTTCTGCGCCCTCAGACCTAAAGATAACCGATGTAAAGTGTGGTTTTATTCGTCGAGGTAGTGGACTGTTCGTCAAAATATATACCAACCAAGGAATTTATGGATGTGGAGAAGGTGTTGATGCCGTACCAGGCACCTACCATTTGGTGAAGAGAATGGGTTGGTTTTTAAGGGACCAAAGCCCGTTCAATGTTCATAAAATTTTTGAGGATATTCGCCGTGCCGGCCATTTCGGGGGTGGACAATCAGGTGCCTATGTCGCGGTTCTTTCAGCTATTGAGACGGCATTGTGGGATTTGGCAGGCAAAGCACTCGATTTACCAGTTTATAAACTTTTAGGGGGCAAGTTCCGTGATAAAGTCCGTGTATACTGTGACACGGCCCTTTACCGAGTTCGCTTTCCCTCTCCAGAAGATTTTGCCACGGCAGCTACCGAAGCCATCAAGAACTGGGGATTTAATGCCTTAAAATTCGATTTGGATTATGCCGGCGATCCCGACAAATATGATAGGTACAACTGGACCGCCAGTCCTGGTGAGATTATAAGGATGTATGACCAGCTTGCGGCAGTAAGGGAGGCAGTTGGCCCTAAAATAGACCTATGTGTCGACATGCACGGGCGTTACGACCACGTAACAGCCCAGACGATTGCCAAAAAAGTGGAAGACCTTAACCTAACTTGGTTGGAGGAGCCCATACCAGCTGAAAATTTTGATGCTTTCAAAACTATATGCGAAGAAACCAGTACGCCCATTTCAGCAGGGGAAAACGTTTACCTTGGCCATGGTTTCAAGCAATTGTTGGACAATGGGGTTGATATTGTCATGCCCGATCTACAAAAATGTGGTGGGCTTGGCGAAGGTCAGCGTATTGCCAACCTTGCCAACTTGTACTATGTGCCATTTTCGCCCCATATGGTGGCTTCCTTCTTGGGTGCAATGGCATGTGCGCACGTTTGTGTCACCGTACCAAACTTCCATTTAATGGAATGGCAGTCTTATTTCCATACAGATCCAATGTTCAAGGAAATAGTAACATATGACGAAACCGATTGGGTAAAAGACAGTTTTGTAACTGTATCGGAAAAACCCGGCATTGGAGTGGACATCAATGAAGAAGCGATGAAGAAATATGCTCCAGAGGGAGTACCATTTTTCGAATAAGAAATAAAAACCAGATTTGTGAAGTCGATATTTAAATTTTTTCTTGGGGCGGCAGCGATATTGGCCGTGGCTACAGCCTATTTTTATTTCAGCGGCCAGTATTCCATTTTTGGGGTTTTGTTGACCTTCTTTTTCTTGGCTTTGTCATTTGGGTTTAGGGGACATCATACCACAAAAGGCTTTTCGTTCGCCCTGCTCATTTTTGCAGGAGTAACCATGGCCATGACCTACCCCCAAATGTTTACCAGTTGGGGCAGTTTTGAGTTGAATGCCCTTATTGTGCCCCTTTTACAGATCATCATGTTCGGTATGGGGACCACAATGAGCCTAAAGGATTTTGGAGAAGTGGTCAAAAGTCCAAAAGCGGTATTTATTGGGTTGGTTTGTCAGTTCACCATCATGCCCCTGGTAGGGGCAACCTTGGTGTTCTTGTTCAAATTTCCGCCTGAGATAGCTGCAGGTGTTATTTTAATTGGTTCATCGCCCAGTGGATTGGCATCAAATGTCATGGCGTATATTGGAAAGGCCAATTTGGCCCTTTCGGTTACCTTGACTACAGTGGCAACACTCTTGGCACCTTTTGTGACACCTATCCTAATGAAGACATTTGGCGGTCAATTAATCCCCATTGATCTATGGGGAATGATGTGGAGTATAATCAAAATCACTATTTTACCTATTGCAGGCGGACTAATTTTCAACAGACTTTTTCATGGGAAAACAGAATGGGTGGACAAGGCCATGCCATTGGTTTCCATGGGAGGAATTGCTTTGATCATCACCATTATTACTGCAGCAGGTCGTGACAACCTGTTGACTATGGGAGCAGTGCTCATTTTGGTAGGGCTGATCCATAATATATGTGGTTATTTCTTTGGGTATTGGGGATGCAGGATTTTCAGCTTGGATGAGCGTTCGTGCAGAACCATTGCTTTTGAGGTGGGCATGCAGAATGCCGGACTTGCCTCTGGCCTTGCCAATGAAATGGGCAAGGTGGCAACCGTGGGCTTGGCCCCGGCCGTATTCGGTCCAATGATGAACATTACAGGTTCCATATTGGCGTCCCATTGGCACAAAAATTCTCCCAAAGATGAGAAGAAATCAACCATGGAAACAGCACAAGAATAAAAATAGTTGTTTGAGTTAGTTTAGTTATCCAGTGAAGAACGTGCTACATTTGAAGCACGTTCTTCTTTTTTCCATCAAGGATAGAAAAGACAATTTATTTAATGATTTAAAAATATACAGAACATGAAGAAAGTAGTGACCTTCGGTGAGATTATGCTTCGCCTTGCGCCTCCCGGATTTTTGAGGTTTTCGCAGGCGAACAGTTTTGATGTGGTGTACGGGGGCGGTGAGTCCAACGTTGCGGTGTCCCTGGCCAATTATGGCATCCCGGTGGACTTTGTGACGCGTTTGCCCAAGAACGACATTGGTGAATGCGCGCTTATGGAGATGCGGAAAAGGGGTGTTGGAACTGACAAGATAATCTATGGAGGCGATAGACTGGGCATCTATTTTCTCGAGACCGGGGCGGTGAGCCGCGGGAGCAAGGTGGTCTATGACAGGGCCCACTCGGCCATGGCCGAGATCGGTCCCGGGATGGTCGATTGGAAAAAAGTCTTTGATGGGGCGCAGTGGTTCCACTGGACAGGAATTACCCCGGCCATCTCACAAGGTGCAGCCGATGCCTGCATAGAAGCGGTCAAGGTGGCCCGGGAAATGGGTGTGACCATATCAACGGACCTGAACTACAGGGCCAAACTCTGGAAATACTGCGACGATGCAAAACGGGAAGAGATCATGTCCGAGCTCACTGCGCATTGCGATATCATTCTGGGCAACGAGGAGGATGCCGAAAAACATTTTGGAATAAAACCTGAGGGGCTGGACATCACCACCCAAGGGGAACATGTGAAGGCCGAGGCCTTTCTCTCGGTCTGCAAGCAGATGATGGAAAGGTTCCCGAACGCCAAGAAGGTGATCACCACACTTCGTGGTTCACTATCGGCCTCGCACAATACCTGGGCCGGGGTGCTCTACGATGGCAATGAACTCTACAAATCAAGGGAATACCAGATCACCCATATCGTTGATCGTGTGGGCGGTGGCGACTCTTTCATGGGCGGGCTCATTTATGGGCTGATCCAGTACCCGGAAGACGACCAGAACGCACTGGACTTTGCAGTGGCAGCTTCCTGCCTGAAACATACCATAAAAGGCGATGCCAACTTGGTGACCGTATCGGAAGTTGAGAAATTGATGGGGGGCGATGCCTCCGGAAGGGTATCACGATAAAAAAAAGGATAAAATGGCAAGATATACACGCTTAGAAGTAGTGAACGCAATGCTGGAGACCGGAATGGTCCCATTGTTCTACCATCCCGATGTTGAGGTGGGAAAAAAGGTGCTGAAGGCCTGTTATGACGGCGGTGCCCGACTGATGGAATTCACCTCCCGGGGCGATTTTGCCCACGAGGTGTTCACAGAGCTCAACAAATATGCCCTGAAGGAACTCCCCGGCATGATGATGGGGGTGGGTTCCGTGACCGATGCTGCTGCTGCCTCGCTGTACATGCAGTTGGGGGCCAACTTTGTGGTGACGGCCTCCCTACGGGAGGATGTGGGCATTGTGTGCAACCGCAGGAAGGTGGCCTGGTCCCCGGGCTGTGGCTCCCTGACGGAGATCGCAAGGGCGGAGGAGCTTGGCGCAGAGATCGTGAAGCTGTTCCCCGGTTCGGTCTACGGCCCTGGCTTTGTAAAGGCCATAAAAGGTCCGCAACCATGGACGAGCATCATGCCCACAGGAGGTGTGAGCACGGATGAGGCCAACCTTAAAGGATGGTTCGATGCCGGGGTGGCCTGTGTGGGCATGGGCTCCAAATTGATCAGCAAGGAAATCATCCAAAATGGGGATTATACTGGGTTGGAAAAGAATGTCCGCGAAACATTGGCCCTTATCGCCAAGATCAGAAAAGGTTAAATCAGGTTATTTCTTGGTTTGACCCCTTGAAATATAAATAATGCTGGTTCTGTTTATTCCTCGATGGGCTTTTCCGCTTGAAATCAGAAAAGGGCTACTATCCTCGGAGATAAAGCCCTTTTCTCATAGAATTTTGAGTTGATGGAATCACCGAACAAAATTGGTTTCTGCCAAGAATCATTGCTTTTGCAGGATAGGTAAATACCATCTTTTGGTCTTGACCATGGTGATCGTTCCCATGCTTAAAAGAGGTGTAAGGTGGGCCATCGATGGATATTCAACAGAAGTCAAAAGGATAAAAATAATCAGGTTTTTACGGTCAAAAAGCGGCTGTCATTTCAAGAAAAAGTGGAGTGCAAAAGGCTCCAATAAATAAGTTTTGGAACAGCTTTTCAGAAAATCGATTTATATTCTGTAAAATTCCTACAACAATATCGCATTGCTAAAAATAAGATATAACGCCACAATAAAGTAAGAAAAAAATTACTTATCTCTTGAAAAAATGCTTTCTTGCTTCGCAAATGCAATAAATATTGTCAATAGAAGTTTCATTTAATTGATAAAAATCAACTTTTTTTGCTAATTTAATTTATCTTTAGAAAAGCGATTAGCTAAACCAAAACCATATCAACTAAACCATATGTACAAGGAAATTTATTTGGTCGATGACGAGGACCTTGTTAACACCGTGAATGCAATCCATTTCAGAAGAATGGGAATGGAGGATAAACTTAAAAGCTTTACCAACCCCGAATTGGCACTTGATGATCTCAGGTTTAGGGATAACCCGAACGTTAAGACATTGATTCTTCTTGACATAAACATGCCGGAAATGAGTGGATTTGAATTCTTGGAATTTATGATGCTTGAAGATTTTCCTGGAACCAACGAAGTTTTGCTCGTTACATCCTCAGAATCGGATGAGGATAGGGAAGAAGCCAAAAAGTATGATAAATACGTAAAGGAATTTATTACAAAACCATTGCAGATTGAGCATTTGGAAGAATACCTGCAAGGTTCCTTCTCCTAAATTTTTGAATAATCTATATTCAAAATTTCTAAATCCAAATCAATTTCAATTGTTTTTTGGTATTTTGACGTTGCCAACAATAAAGTTTTAACCGAATATATTTGTTGAAACCGGTGGTTTTGGCAAAAAATATTTATGAAGTAAACTTTATGGCGCAGTGTCTCAGTGATACTTTATTTCCCCCTTCGCAATACACCATAAATTGTTTTGTAAAAGTTTAGAAAGGTGAAAAAAAAACAAGTTCGCATACAAGATGCAATTGAAATCTTAGAAGATAGCAGTGATGTTATCTGGACCATGGATAAAGATTTCCAATTAACGTCCTTTAACCATTCGTTTGAACAAAAATTCAAGGAAGAGTTGGGCAGTGAGCCGCAAATAGGCCTGGACTTAAGGCCCATTTATGACAAAAGTTATTTTTTCAGCATTTGCGGGAAAGGCTGTGAACGGGCATTGAACCGCTATGCTGTAACGGCAAAGCACACTTTGGTCAAAGGGGGGTCTTTTCGTGTCCATGAATTTGCGTTTCAACCTTTTATGGAAGCGTCTGGCAAATTGGTGGGGTGCAGTATATGGCAGAAGGACATTACCAATGAAGTTGACAATATCCATAGGCTTGAAGCCAGTGAAAATAAGTATAATGAGGTTCAAAGAATAACCAACGTAGGGCACTGGAACTGGGATATGCTGCGAAACAAGATAACCTGGTCCAATCAACTTTTCAGCATTTTTGGGCAGGTTCCCGGTGAATTTGGGGCCAATTATGAGGCGCTAATGGAAATTATACATCCGGAAGACAGGGAAATTTTCAATAAAAATGTGGAACGGAGCATTCAAAAGAATATGTTGCATGATATTGTCCATAGAATTGTTGTCAATGGTGGCGAAGTGAGGTATGTGCATCAAAAGGGTAAGGTATACTACGATGAAAACAACAAGCCTTATCGCATGTCGGGCACCACACAGGAGGTGACCAAAGATGTAAAGAACAATGAACAGATAGTACAGCAGAACAACGAGCTTCAAAATTTTGTACGGATTATTTCCCATAACCTTAGGGGACCTATCTCAAATCTTTTGATGTTGTCTAAAATATACGAATGGGGCAAGGATGAAATGAATGATGACATTGTAAGGAAAATTGAGAACACCACGGAAGCATTGGACCAAACCATAAAAGACCTTAATCTTTCTTTATCGATGAAGAATACCGATAGGGAAAGGTTCCGGGAAATCATTTTGACAGAGGTGATGAAAGACGTGGATGGATTGCTTTCCGAAGAAACGGCCAAAACCAATGCGGTGATTAAAACTGATTTTTCACAAGTTGGGTCTATTGTGGGTCTCAAAAGCTACTTTGTCAATATTTTATATAATCTTGTTCTCAATGCCATCAATTATGCCAAGGAAGGTGTTGTTCCCATTGTGGAAATTTCGACCCAGTTGACAGATGACTCCATATTGATCCATGTTAAGGACAATGGAATTGGCATGGAACTTACCCCGGAAAGGGAAAGGAAGATTTTTAACATGTACGGTAGGCTAAGTGGAGACACCGATGGAAAAGGGCTGGGACTGTATCTTGTAAAGACCCAAGTTGAGGCGATGGAAGGAAGAATTGAGGTGGAAAGTGAAAAAGGTGTTGGCACAACTTTTACCATTACGTTTCCGACCAGCTCCAAAATTTAAAATGGCAGGGCACTTATATCTACATTTCCTCCAGAGATTATAACTCCAATCTTTTTGCCCGATAGTTCGTCCTTTTTCTTAAAAATAGCGGCCAAAGCTACCGCACTGGAAGGTTCGCATACAATTTTAAGGCGTTCCCAAATCAATCGCATGGCCGCAATGATTTCTTCTTCGGTCACGCGGACAATTTCTTCCACATGCTTTTGAATAATGGGAAAGTTTCGATCACCCAACTGCGTTTTTAAACCGTCGGCAATGGTGTTTGTGGTGGTATTGGTTTCTATTTTTCCACTTTGTAAGGAGCGATAGGCATCGTCCACCTCAAAAGGTTCGCCACCAATGACCTTACAATCGTTCCCAAAGTAATATGCGGCAAGAGCGGTTCCCGCAATCAATCCGCCGCCGCCAACGGGGGTCACCACGTAATCAAGATCTGGGTATAGTTCCAACAGTTCTTTGCAGGCAGTTCCCTGTCCTAAAATCACATGGTCGTTGTTGGAAGGATGGATAAAAGTAGCCCCGTGCTCGTTTACAATACGATCAGATTCACGTTCCCTGGCCGCCAAGGTGGGTTCACATTCGATCAGGATGCCTCCATAGCCCTTGACTGCATCTTTTTTTACTTGGGGAGCTGAACTTGGCATCACAATATAGGCTTTAACCCCTAAACTTTGTGCGGAAAGGGACAGGGCTTGGGCAAAATTGCCCGAAGAATGTGTGACTACACCGTTCTTCTTTTGTTCATCCGAAAGTTGCATTATGGCGTTGGCTGCTCCACGCATTTTAAAAGCGCCCATACGCTGAAAGTTTTCACATTTAAAAAACAAATGGGCACCAGCCATCTCGTCAATGAGGCGGGAAGTGAGCACAGGAGTGTTGTGGATAAAAGGTTTTATCCGCTCGTGGCAGTCAATTAGTTGTTGTTTGTGCATAGAATTGCCTTTTGAAGCGACCCAATCAAGGCAAAGATAACAACGGGACGTTAATTGTGGGACTCCAGCTCTTCCTCTTCTTGCTTAGCGGAAATGCCCTCCATACCCAGTTCCGGAATCACCAATAAAGGTATTTGGGTGTGGAACGCCGTTCTTTTGATGATGGGCTCACGGGTCATCTTTTCCATATAGCTGTGCTGGTAGTTCAACATGGCCAACAAATGGATCCCCAACTCTTTGGAAAACGTTTCCAGAGTATGGGAAACCGAATTGAGCTCGGAAACCGTGTGTACAAAATGTTCCACATCGCCAAGGTACCGGCGCAGCATGTTTAAATTGAACTGTTGAAGTTCACTCAATGCCTTTATGCCGTACTGTACGTGCACAATGCGGATAGTGGCATTGAACATCTTGGCCATTTCCAACAAGGGAGATAGTTCGGAAGAGGTATAAAACCGGTTAAAGTCCGTGGCAAAAGCAATCTCCGAAGGCGTAACATATTCAAAATGATAGGGAATGGCCAAAACGGGGCATTTTTTAGTGCTTTTTATTATCCGAACCGTGTTGCTGCCCATAAATACCTCATCCACTCCAGATGCTCCCTTTGTGCCGGCAACTACCATATGGATACCAAAAGTTTCCACAATATCTTTTACCTCTTCCACCAATAGGTTAAAGGAAGAAATGGTCTCGAAACTGTGGTTAGGGTTTCCGTATTTGGTCTTGATTCGTTCCACGGTTTTGCTCAATTCCCGTTCAGAATTTTCCCGGACTGCATCCACAATGCGAACCCCATCAATCATTTTGGCCATAAATCGGCTGCTTGGGATGACAGGGGTATAGGTGTTGAGCAAATAAAAAGTACAACGCCTGTTGCGAAACAATTGCATGGCGTAATCAATGGCATTCCATGCATTCTCCGAAAAATCCGTAGGTATCAATATCTTTTGCATCGGACTACATTTTACGATGCAATAAAATTAGACCTATGGGCTAGGGGATACTATGACAATTGTCAGGTTTTGAAAAATGGTCTAGAAGCCCTCGACCATTTCGAGAAGTTTGCGCTCATCTTTAATACCGATTTTTTTGCCTGAAGTACGAATCAGGCCGTTCTTTTTGAATTCGGAAATGATTCTAATGGCAGATTCGGTTGCAGTACCCACCACATTGGAAATATCTTCCCTGGAAAGGGTAAGTGACAAGAATCCATCGGCATCTTCACCAAAATTGTTCTTTAGGTAAAGAAAGGCCTCTGCCATACGCTGTTTTACCGTTTTTTGGGAAATATTGACGATGACATCATCGGCCTCTTTAAGATCGTGGGCCATATGGCGCAAAACCTCCAAAGTGAAATCCGGATTCTTTTGAAGGGTAGTGGTAATGCTCTCCTTTGGAATGAAGCAAACCTCCATAGTGTCCACAGCAATGGCGGAAAGATTTGTACTCTCTTGTGAAATAACCGAACGTTGACCCAGAACTTCGCCTTTGCTGGCCAATTTCACGATTTGGTCTTTTCCATTGGCACTGAGTTTGGAAAGTTTGGAAACGCCGCTCCTTACGCAATAAACACCATTGAGCTTTTCGCCTTCCTCAAAAATAGACTCACCCTTTTTGATGATCTTGGTGGTTTTGGAGTCGGAAACTTGCTTCAGTTCTTCCTTGCTCATGGCACGGAGCGAGTTGAACTGTCGGATAATACAATTTTCACACCTGCTTTCCATAATGATTGGTTTACCTGATTCAACAAATTTAAAGGGAATCTACACAGTATTAACTGATAAATGTCATATTTTTAAGAGGAAGAGTATTACAAATTTGCATCAGGTAAAGCAAATGTGAAATGACAGACCCAACCTGTTATCATTGTGGAGACGAGTGCGGTAAAAGTTATGTGCAGTTTGATGATAAGGATTTTTGTTGCAATGGTTGCAAAACCGTTTACGAAATTTTTACATCGAACGGCCTGTCCACCTATTACGAAATAGAGGGCAAAGCAGGAACCACACCTAACGAAATCCGTCAGAAATACGATTTTTTGGACAACCAAGAAATTGTACAGAAACTCGTGGAGTTTAATGAAGAAGGCGTACAGGTGGTCAGTTTGAGTATTCCCACCATTCATTGCAGTTCCTGCATTTGGGTATTGGAAAACCTGAACAAGCTACATTCGGCCATTAAAGTTTCCCAGGTCGACTTTCCAAAGAAAACCATCCGGGTTACCTATAAAACAGAGGATTTTTCCCTGAAAGCATTGGTACTTTTGCTGGGCAGCATCGGCTACGAACCCTATATCTCTCTTGAGGAATACAACAAGAAAGCAAAAAAAGTAGACCGTTCCCTAATCTATAAGTTGGGTGTCGCGGGTTTTGCCTTTGGCAATGTGATGCTGTTCTCCTTTCCCGAGTATTTTGAGGTAGAAGAATTTTGGTTGGACCAATACAAGCAGGTTTTCCGTTGGTTGATGTTCGCCTTTTCCCTGCCCGTGGTATTTTATGCCTCACAGGATTATTTTATCTCGGCCTACAAGGGCATCCGTTCCAAATTATTGAATATTGACGTGCCCATCGCCTTGGGGATATTGGTGCTTTTTTTAAGGAGTACGGTGGACATTGTGTTTGATTTGGGTTCCGGCTTTTTTGATAGTCTCACCGGCTTGGTCTTTTTTCTGCTATTGGGGAAATTTTTTCAGCAGAAAACCTACGCCTATCTTTCGTTTGAACGCGATTACAAATCCTATTTTCCCATAGCCGTTACCCGTTTGAAGCAAAACGGGGAAGAAGAAAATATCCAAATTTATAACATTGAAGTAGGGGATAGGGTTTTGATCCGAAGCCACGAAATTATCCCTGTGGACTGTATTCTGATCAAAGGAACTGCCGAAATCGATTACAGTTTTGTAACGGGCGAATCCGAAGCAGTTTTTAAGGAATCGGGAGAAAAATTGTTTGCGGGCGGCAAACAACTTTCAGGGGTTTTGGAGGTTGAGGTGCTGAAATCCGTCTCCCAAAGTTATTTGACCCAGTTGTGGGGCAACTCCATTTTTGCAAAGGACAAGGCAAGTCAATTCCAGACCCTTACAGATAGCATTGGAAAACGATTCACCATTGCCGTTTTGAGCATTGCCACCTTGGCCACCGCTTTTTGGTTGATTTTTGACCCAAGTTTGGCCCTGAATGTGTTCACTTCGGTATTGATCATCGCCTGTCCGTGCGCCATTGCGTTGGCGGCCCCATTTACCTTGGGAAATATGCTACGCATTTTTGGGAAACATAAATTCTATTTGAAGAATACCAATGTGATCGAACGCTTGTCGAAAATCGATATCGCCATTTTTGATAAGACAGGAACCTTGACCACTAATGTAAAAGACACCATCCACTACGAAGGAATGGAACTTACGGAGGAGGAAACTGCACTCTTAAAAACTACCTTGAGGGCATCCAACCACCCGTTGAGCCGATCACTATACACTATTTTAAAATCCAATGCCATCATGACCTTGGAAGAATTCCAAGAACATACCGGAAAAGGTATCGAGGGCAAATATAAGGAGCACTCCATAAAAGTGGGTTCGGCATCTTATGTGGGTGAAAGCAAATCCAATGCATTGACCAATACTTCGGTCTACGTAAGTGCCGATGAAGATTTTAAGGGACGGTTCGTGTTCAAGAACACCTATCGCGATGGGATGAGCCAAATTTTTGATGAATTGGCAACCGATTTGGAACTGGGCATTCTTTCGGGGGATAATGATGGAGAAAAAGCGCAGTTGGAAAAAGTGCTTCCTGAAAAGACAACAATGCTGTTTGACCAAAAGCCAGAGAACAAGTTGGAATACATCAGACATTTACAGGAAAAACATAAAGTTTTGATGGTGGGCGATGGTTTGAACGATGCGGGGGCCCTGGCCCAAAGTGATGTAGGATTGGCTGTTTCGGAAAACATCAATGTGTTTTCACCAGCTTGTGATGGCATTCTGGATGCGAGCAAGCTGCGAATGCTGCCAAAGTTCATACAACTGTCCAAAAAATCCATTCGCATTATAAAAATGAGCTTTTTGTTGTCGCTCTGTTACAATGTCGTGGGATTGTATTTTGCCGTTACAGGTCAGTTACAGCCCGTGATTGCCGCTATTCTGATGCCGTTGAGCTCTATCAGTATTGTGGTGTTCACCACCTTGGCGACAAATTACCTCGGTAAAGATTTAAAAATTTTAGAAAGCTGATATATGTCATTTTTTGAGGAATACCATCACAGTAGTTTTACCCCTAAATTCAGGCAGGTATGAGTGTTATTTATGTGTTGTTGGCCATTAGCATAACGGTGGCCGTAATCTTTTTTGTAGCCTTTGTTTTCTCGGTAAAAAGCGGACAATACGATGACACCTATACCCCATCGGTAAGAATGTTGTTCGAGGATGAGGTGGTTAAGGACAAGGAAAAATCAAACCCAAATAAAAAGGAAATCAAACAAACTAAAAGTACAAACCAATAAATATGGAAATACAACAGTTCCGTTACGATAACAAAATCGTACAAAAGTTCTTATACGCCTCCATTTTATGGGGCGTAGTGGGTATGTCGGTAGGCCTTTTATTGGCCTTTATGTTTTTGTTCCCCAATGTTACAGAGGGCATTTCATGGTTGAGTTTTGGGCGTTTGCGTCCATTGCACACCAACGCCGTGATCTTCGCATTTGTGGGGAACGCCATCTTTGCAGGGGTGTATTACTCCTTGCAACGCTTGCTTAAAGCCAGGATGTTCAGTGACGCCTTGAGCAACATCAACTTCTGGGGCTGGCAATTGATCATTGTCGCCGCAGCGATCACACTTCCATTGGGGTATACCACCACCAAGGAATATGCCGAATTGGAATGGCCCATAGATATTGCCATTGCAGTAGTATGGGTGGTCTTTGGATGGAACATGATCGGTACCATCCTCAAAAGAAGGCAAAGGCACCTGTATGTGGCCATCTGGTTTTACTTGGCCACGTTTGTTACCGTAGCCGTGCTGCACATTTTTAATAGCTTGGAGCTGCCGGTATCTGCACTGAAGAGTTATTCGGTGTATGCTGGTGTGCAGGATGCTTTGGTACAATGGTGGTACGGGCATAATGCGGTGGCATTCTTTTTGACCACGCCTTTCTTGGGGTTGATGTACTACTTTGTTCCCAAGGCGGCGAACAGGCCCATCTATTCCTATAGGCTGTCCATCGTCCACTTTTGGTCGTTGATATTCATTTATATCTGGGCAGGTCCCCACCACTTGTTGTATTCTTCCTTGCCTGACTGGGCACAGAACCTCGGTGTGGTATTTTCCATAATGTTGATAGCCCCATCTTGGGGTGGTATGATCAACGGATTGTTGACCCTTCGTGGTGTATGGGACAAGGTGCGTACCGATGCCACATTAAAATTTATGGTGGTAGCCATCACGGGGTATGGTATGGCCACTTTTGAAGGCCCAATGCTTTCCTTGAAAAACGTAAACGCCATTGCCCACTTCAGTGACTGGATCATTGCCCACGTTCATGTTGGGGCCTTGGCCTGGAACGGGTTCTTGACCTTTGGTATGATCTACTGGTTGGTGCCGCGAATGTTCAAAACAAGTTTGCACTCCAAAGGATTGGCCAATTTCCACTTCTGGATTGGCACCTTGGGTATTGTATTGTATGCCCTTCCCATGTACGTAGCAGGATTCACCCAAGCCTTGATGTGGAAAGAATTTAACCCAGATGGTACCTTGGTTTATGGTAACTTCTTGGAAACTGTCACCCAAATCATCCCCATGTATTGGATGAGGGCCATCGGAGGTTCGTTGTACATCCTCGGTATGTTCGTGTTGCTTTACAATATTGTGATGACCATTAGGTCTGGTAGCAAGGTTGAAGATGAAGCAGCAGAAGCTCCAGCATTGGAACGCGTTGCAAAACGAAGAGTGGCTGGCGAAACCTTCCATAATTGGTTGGAAAGAAAACCGGTTCAGCTGACTATTTTGGCCACCGTAGCCATTTTGATTGGGGGTATTGTTCAGATTATCCCAACCATCTTGGTGAAATCCAATATTCCGACCATTACAAGTGTTAAACCCTATACGCCACTGGAATTGGAAGGTCGTGATCTTTACATTCGAGAAGGTTGTGTGGGTTGTCACTCACAAATGATCAGGCCGTTCCGTAGTGAGGTGGAACGCTATGGCGAGTATGCCAAGGCTGGAGAATTTGTGTACGACCACCCATTCCTGTGGGGCAGTAAGCGGACAGGTCCAGACTTGTTACGTGTTGGAGGCAAATACTCCGATAGCTGGCACTTAAACCATATGTACGATCCACAAAGTACGTCAGCAGGTTCCATTATGCCATCCTACGAATGGCTGGTTACGGACGAACACGACCGTAGCGATATTCAAGCTAAAATGGAGGCCATGGTAAAGCTTGGTGTTCCCTATACCGAAGAGGATATTGCCAACGCTCCGCAATCCATGGCAGAGCAAGCAGAGCAAATCGAAAAGAGCCTTTACGTAGACCCAGAATTTGAAAGGACCTATGAAGCCGATAAAAAATACGCTGAGGAAAACGGATTGGAATTTGTGGAAATGCGAGATCGCGAAATCGTGGCCTTGATCGCTTATCTACAACGATTGGGTACCGATATCAAAATTACCGATACAGCCGAAAAATAGAAAAAGAAATCATGAATCAAGAGTCAAGAACCAAGATATCCAATAGCAAAGACCTTCAAAGGTCTAGCCTGCCTGCCGCAGGCAGGCGTCTTGATTCTTGCATCTAAAATCTAATATAACCATGTTGAAATTTGTAAAAGAACATATGGAAACCATCGATGGGATAGCCAACTACCCCATGGTTTCCCTGCTCATCTTCTTTGTGTTTTTTGTTCTCTTGTTCTGGTGGGTATTTACCGCTACCAAGGAACACATAAGGGAGATGTCCGAACTGCCATTGGATAACGATGATCAACAAAACAAACTATAACATTATGAGCACAAAAACACCTTGGTGGATACGAGTCCCGGTTTTATTCTTTTTGATCTTCGGATTGATGGAATTCTTTATAGACTCCGGTGACAAACCCGCAATACTTGAATATCCCATCACACAGTTTTTTATGCTGTTGGTATTGATGATCCTTATTGCCATTGAATTGATTTTGGCTTCCATAGAGAACATTATGTTCCAAACCCTTTCAGAAGAAGGCAAAGAACGTTACTTGGAAACCAAAAGCAAGAAATATGAATGGACATGGGCCAAAAACCTCATGAAAAAGTTGACCAAGAGCCGTTCCATTGAACGCGAAGGGGAAATTGTCCTGGACCACGATTATGACGGTATCCGTGAGTTGGACAATGTGCTCCCTCCTTGGTGGGTATACCTTTTCTATGCAACCATTGTTTTTTCAGTAGTGTATCTGGTGCGCTTCCACGTTATTGGAGATTATACTCAAGAACAGGAATACGAACAAGAGGTGGCCGCTGCCCAAGCAGCTATTGAAGAGTATAAAAGAACTGCCAAGGACTTGGTGGATGCCAGTACGGTAGAATTTTTGTCTGATCCAGCTGATTTGAGTGCTGGCGAGAAGATTTTCACAACCAACTGTGTCGTTTGTCATATGGCAGATGGCGGTGGTGGAATCGGACCAAACTTAACAGACCAATACTGGATATTGGGAGGAGGTATCAAAAATGTCTTTACCACAATTTCCGAAGGTGGTCGTGATGGTAAAGGGATGGTGGCATGGAAACAAAGCTTAAAGCCTGCCGAAATAGCCCAAGTGGCCAGTTATGTAATCACCTTGGGCGGGACAACACCTGCCAACCCAAAAGAGCCTGAAGGAGAAATTTGGGTAGACCCGAATGCCCCGAAAGACTCCAATGGAACAGAATCTGAAACGGAAGAAACTGCACCAGAACAAATGGAGCAGGCCACTGATTCAACAGACGTAGCCATGAATTAACCCTTTTGGGGACGTCTATGGTAGTATGAATTGACAAATCAAAACGATGGAAGAGAACTTTAGGGATTCCATAGGCACAATCACAGAAGAAGGGAAAAGAAATTGGATTTTCCCCAAGAAACCCAGTGGACGGTATTACAATTACCGAAAGTACGTTAGTTACTTTCTGCTGATTTTCTTGGTAGCCGCTCCTTTTGTGAAGATCAATGGGCACCAGTTCTTGTTGTTCAATGTGTTGGATCGTCGTTTCAATATATTCGGACTTCCGTTTTGGCCCCAGGATTTTCACTTGATGGTCGTGTCCATGATCATAGGGGTAATTTTCATTGCACTGTTTACGGTCGCATATGGTCGTATTTTCTGTGGGTGGATGTGCCCCCAGACCATTTTCTTGGAAATGGTCTTCCGTCGTATCGAATATTGGATAGATGGAGACCGGGGCGCCCAGATGCGTTTGGCCAAAGCACCTTGGACGGGCAAAAAAATCAGAAAAAGAGTATTGAAGTGGATCATTTTCTTCATCATCTCCTTTTTTATTGCCAATGTGTTCTTGGCGTATCTGATTGGAAGTGATCAGCTGCTATCATACATTACCGATGGTCCCATGGCCCATTTGGGCACCATGGTGCCACTCCTGATTTTTACAGCGGTGTTCTATTTCATCTTTGCGTGGTTCAGGGAACAGGTATGTATCATTGCTTGCCCTTATGGTAGATTACAAGGGGTACTTTTGGATAATAAATCCATTGTGGTGGCCTATGACCATGAACGTGGTGAAGGTGAAAATGGACGTAAAAAGTTCAGAAAAAACGAAGATCGGGAAGCACTGGGACATGGTGATTGTATTGATTGTCTCCAATGCGTGAATGTTTGCCCCACGGGAATAGACATCCGAAATGGAACCCAATTGGAGTGTGTAAACTGTACCGCTTGTATTGATGAATGCGATCATATTATGGATAGCATCAATAGGCCCAGAGGGTTGATTCGTTATGCAAGTGAGGATGAGATCACCAAGAAAACCAAGTTTAAGTTCACACCCAGAATGAAGGGGTATACCGCGGTGCTAACCGTATTGACTGGAATTTTGATCGGGATGTTGTTCTTGCGGAACGAGGTTGAGGCCAACATACTGCGTTTGCCAGGTCAGTTGTACGAGCGCAAGGAGAACAATATCATCAGCAATGTGTACACCTATAAATTAGTGAACAAGACCACCAACGATATCGAAAATGTTTCTTTTGAGCTGATGTCACATAACGGGGAAATCAAAATGGTGTCCCAAGACAGTTTTACCGTTCCGGCGGAAGAGTTGACTGAAGGCACCCTGTTCATCGAAATAAACGCTTCGGCATTGAACGGTGACAAGGATAAATTGAAGATTGGGGTGTATAGCGGTGATGAACTCATAGAAACTACGGTGACCCAGTTTTTGGCACCGAGGAGCTATAATTAAAAAAGACAACAATGAAAATTAATTGGGGAACGGGAATCGTATTGGCATTTATAGGTTTTATCACCTTCATCCTATACTTTGTCTTCAGGATGAGTACGGATGATAGGGCCAACCACGATTTGGTGACGGAGGAATACTATAAAAAAGAGTTGTCCTATCAGCAAGAGATAGATGCATCAAAAAAGGCAACCGAAATGAATGCCAACCTAAAGGTTGAAAAAACAGATGAAGGTTTGGTGGTTTATTTTCCTGAACGTTTCGACCCTAAAAAAATAAGTGGAACAGTGTCCCTATACAGACCGTCTAACAAGCACTTGGATACCAACTTTTCTATAAGTTTGTCCAATACACATTTGCTCATACCTGACAAACGCTTGGTGGACGGTCGCTGGGACATTTCCATAAACTGGGAATACGAAGGTAATTCCTTTTTGCATAAAGAAAAATTGGTGTACTGATCATGTTGACATCCGCATTGGTTCTGGGACTTTTGGGAAGCCTGCACTGCTTGGGCATGTGTGGGCCAATAGCCTTTATGCTGCCTTTGGACCAAAGCAATGGTGTTAAAAAGACCGCGCAACTGTCCATCTACCACTTTGGGAGACTCTTGGCATACGGTATGATCGGCTTGTTGTTTGGACTTTTGGGCAAGGGATTGTCATTGTTCGGCATTCAGCAAAAACTGTCCATCGGAATAGGGGTGCTTATGATCGTTCTTGTATTGATTCCTGGAAAATACCTGAACGGACATAAAATGTTGTCGCCCATTTACTCGATCATTGGCAGGGTAAAGTCCAAACTCGGTGCTGAACTTAAAAAAAAGACACCCGATACCTTTTTGACCATTGGCTTTTTGAACGGCTTTTTGCCCTGCGGTTTGGTCTATGTGGCCCTTTTGGGAGCCATTGCCATGGGCAGTCCTTTGGAAGGCGGTTTTTACATGATGATTTTTGGTATGGGAACCGTGCCGCTTATGTCATTGGTAGTCTATTCCAAAGGAATGTTCAGTAGATCCATTAAATCCAAAATACAGAAATTGATACCGGTATTTGTGGTCATCATTGGTATATTGTTTATTGTACGTGGGCTGGGATTGGGAATACCCTATGTTTCTCCTAAAGCTGCACCTGCAGATTCAGTTACAGCGACCATTGAATGCCATCAACCTTAAAAAATCAAATCCAGAATGAAAATAACATCAGTGGAAGAAGCGGTAGGAATTGTAAAATCAGGCGACCGGGTCTTTTTCCAAGGAGCGGCCATGACCCCAAACGAATTGATCGATGCACTCTGTGAGCGTCACGATGAATTGAAGGATGTAGAGATCATTTCCATCCACACCGAAGGGGATGCAAAGTATACCAGAAAGCCCTATTGTGATGCCTTTACCTTGAATGCCTGTTTTGTGGGAGGCAACGTTAGGACCTTTGTAAACACCTATATGGGTGACTATATTCCGGTTTTTTTGAGTGAAATACCGTGGTTGTTCGCCGACGAATATCTGCCGTTGGATGTGGCCTTTGTACAAGTGTCGCCACCGGACAAACACGGATATTGTTCCTTGGGAGTTTCGGTGGATGTGGCATTGCCCGCCATTAGAACGGCCAAAAAAATTGTGGCACAGATAAATCCACATGTACCTCGGACCCATGGTACTGGTATCGTTCACGTAGATGAGATTGCATTTGCCACGGAGGTCAATAGGCCCATTCACGTACATAATCCGACCGAGATATCGGAAGTAGAGCACGAAATTGGTAGGCACGTGGCATCCTTGATTGAGGATGGTGCTACCTTGCAAATGGGAATTGGGAACATCCCCAATGCGGTGTTATCCAATTTGGGAAACCATAAAAACCTTGGAATCCATACCGAAATGTTTTCTGATGGCGTATTGCCCCTTTTGGAAAGTGGTGTCATCAACGGAAAAGAAAAAACGGTTAAACGAGGTAAAATTGTGGCTTGTTTTGCTGTAGGTTCCCGAAAACTGTATGATTTTATAGATGATAACCCCATTTGTGATTTTAGGGACTCGGGGTATACCAATGATACGGCCAGAATTAGAAGAAACCCAAAAGCAACTGCCATCAACAGTGCCATAGAAATTGATCTTACGGGTCAAGTCTGTGCAGATACCATTGGCGGATACCAATTTTCTGGAGTGGGGGGACAAATGGATTTTATGCGAGGGGCATCACTTTCCAAAGGAGGGAAGCCCATTATTGCCATGTCGTCCACAACAAAAAAGGGCGTATCCAAGATAACCCCATTTTTGAAGCAAGGCGCTGGGGTTACCACCACACGGGCCCATATGCACTACGTGGCGACCGAGTATGGCGTGGTGAATCTTTTTGGGAAAAACCTGCAGCAGCGGGCCAAAGCGTTAATTTCCATTGCGCACCCTGACCATAGGGAGGAATTGGAAAAAGCTGCTTATGCAAGATTCCACGGCTAAAGATTTACAGGTTTAAAAGCAATAAAAAAGGGGCAATTTTAAAATTGCCCCCTTTTTTTGAATTGTATGAAACCAATCAAAAAATACAATCCATTAAATTTTAAAGGTTATCACAGGGATATTGGAATGGTTGGCGATATCCTCGCCGATGCTCCCCATAAAAAAGTGGGATAACCCTCTTCTACCGTGTGTAGGTATGCCGATCATATCGGCCATGACCTTGTCGCAGTAATTGAGCACTCCTTTTTCTACAGTGTAATCGTTATAGATTTCCACAGTTAGCCCAAGTTTGGCCGCGTCCAAAAATTTGGAAATTTTTTCATAGGCATCATCGGTACTCAAAAATTCGTCTCCTGGTGTATTGATATAGATCAACTGCAATTTGCAATTAAGAAGTTTGGCCATTTCCACAGCCTTTTTGAGAGCAGGAACATTTTCTTCCGAAAAATCGCAGGCAAAGACAAAGTTTTTAGGTTTAAACTTGTCCATTTCTCCTTTTATGACCAATACAGGAATATCTGAGGTGCGGACAACGCGCTCGGTATTGGATCCAATGAAGATTTCTTGGAGGCCATCGGTGCCATGTGAGCCCATGACCACTAGGTCTGCATTGTGCTTTTCGGCAACTTCGTTCACCTCACTAAACACTTTGTAGTGCTTAATAACGGGCACAATGTTGACATCCTTTAAATAAGGTTTGTCCAAGAAGTCGGCAAATCGTTTTTCACCAATTTTGATCAAGTGAACCACTTGTTCTTGCGATACATATCCAGATTCACTCATGATGGCCGGTGAAAGTTCCAACATGTGGAGCACCAACAACTCGGCTTTGTTTTCTTTGGCCAGGGATGCAGCCACTTTTAGGGCGTTTTCTGATTGTTCTGAAAAATCTACGGGTACAATTATGCTTTTCATTTCTTTGTTTTTAATAGGTTAAACGGTCATGGAAAATATCCGGGTTTCTGGTTTTTTCCGGTGCAGTTTCAAGTCAAGGGCCATACTGATGTTTCGTATAAAAGGTCTTCCTTTTTCGGTCACTGAGATCTGATTTTCTCCAATCTCCACCAAACCATCGGATTCCATTTCCGATAAACTTTCAATGATGCTTTGAAAATCGACCACTTCAGCTTCTTCCCTCTCCCAAGAAGTTTCAAATCGGCACATGAGATCAAGAATGTGCTTTCGTAAGATTTCATCTTCTTGGTTAAGAATATGTCCTTTAAAAATAGGAATAAGGTCGTGCGAAACCAAATGTTCATATTCTTCCAGACTTTTTACGTTTTGGGCAAACCCATACCAACTATCACTAATGCTGGATACTCCCAGACCGATCATTAATTGGGTCTTGGATGGGGTATAGCCCATAAAGTTTCGGTGCAGGGTACCGTTGGTCAATGCCACGTAGAGGTCATCGGATGGCAGGGCAAAATGGTCCATTCCCACATCTTTATAGCCAAAATCCGCCAACATGCTTTTTCCCATTTCATACTGTGCTTTTTTCACCACGGAAGAAGGAAGGTCCGTTTCCTTGTAACCGCGTTGTCCATTGCCTTTTAGCCAAGGCACATGGGCGTAGCTGTAAAATGCTATGCGGTCTGGCCTAAGGGCGTTGGTCTTTTTAATGGTTTCCTCCACATGGGCACAATCTTGAAATGGCAGCCCATAGATAATGTCATGGCCCACTGAGGTGTATCCGATTTCCCTGGCCCATTCGGTCACGTTTTTAACATTTTCAAAGGGCTGAATCCGGTTTATGGCCCTTTGAACGGTCATATTATAGTCCTGCACACCATAACAGACCCTTCTGAACCCTACATCAAAAAGGGCCTGAAGGTGCGCTTTGGTCGTATTGTTGGGATGTCCTTCAAAACTGAATTGTGCATTTTCTGCCTTTTTGCCGTTCAGGAGGATTCCATCTATCAGTAATTTCAGGTTTTCAGGAGAAAAAAAAGTGGGCGTTCCACCACCCAAATGAAGCTCTTTTATGATGGGTTTGGCTCCCAGAAGATCAACATAAAGTTTCCACTCCTTTAACACACTGTTGATGTAGGGAAGCTCCAACTCATGCCTTTTGGTGATGCGCTTGTGACAACCACAAAATGTACACATACTTTCACAAAAGGGCAGGTGTACATATAGGCTTATCCCTTCTTTTGGATTTTCTTGAAAGGTCTTCAATACAGTCGATTTCCAGAGTTTACCGGAAAAATTGTCCAAATCCCAATACGGAACCGTTGGATAACTGGTGTACCTAGGACCCGGCACATTGTATTTCTGTACTAATCCGCACATAGCTCATACCATTTTATTACAAGGCCAAAATTAATGGCAAGGCTCAGTATAAAACATGATAAATGTCAGTACGCTACAAATCAATACCTGATATCTGTCATTTTTTTGCCCTTTGGCACTTCGTAGCTTTAACATGGATAAAGAGTTCAATTTCCATAGCGATGGGCGAGCATATAGTTAACGGCAAGTTTGATGAGGAGGAGCGCAAGGCGTTCGTTCAGCATTTGATTGATGATATACAGGCCTTGGAATTGATGATAAAGGGCGGCATGATCGAAGATGATGTCCAGCGAATAGGCGCTGAACAGGAAATGTGCCTGGTTAATGGCGATTTCAGGCCATCCCCTAAATCCATGGAAATCATCAAAGATGTCAAAGATGACCATTTTACCACCGAATTTGCCACTTATAACATAGAGGCCAACCTCGACCCGTATAAACTGGAGAAGGATTGCTTTGCCAATATGGAACAGCAGCTTAGGAAATTGTTGGACAAGGTGAAACAAACAGCTGATGATCATGGTGTCAAGGTCGTTTTGACCGGTATTCTCCCGACCATAAGCAAAGATGAACTGGGGATGAATTTTATGACCCCAATACCGAGGTATTTTCGCATAAATGAGGTTTTAAAGACTTGGAGGGGGAGTGATTTCTCGCTTAGGATAAAGGGCGCAGATGAGCTTTCGTTGCATCATGATTCTGTACTTTTTGAAGCCTGCAATACCAGTTTCCAACTCCATTTGCAGATTCCCCCAGATGATTTTATCAAAAGCTATAATTGGGCACAGGCCATTTCCGGACCCGTTTTGGGAATATGCTGCAACTCTCCGTTACTTTTGGGTAAAGAGCTTTGGAGAGAAACCCGAATAGCCCTATTTCAACAAAGCTTGGATGCCCGGGTTTGGACAAAAGAGGTTAAGGAGCAAGTAGCCAGAGTAGGTTTTGGGGAACGATGGCAAAAAAATTCTGTCGCCGAAATTTTTAAACAGGACATTTCTACCCACCGCATCTTGCTTACAAAACCCATTGAGAAAAGCTCGCTGGATGTATTGCAGGACGGAAAAATTCCGAAACTGGAGGCATTGAGCTTGTTCAACAGTACGGTGTATCGATGGAACCGCCCATGCTACGGAGTGGGCAACGGAAAACCACATTTGCGGATTGAAAACCGATATATTCCCTCTGGCCCAACAATAATTGATGAAATGGCCAACTTTGCATTTTGGGTCGGACTAATGGCAGGAAGACCTAAAAAGTATGACGATATGCAGAGTATCATGGATTTTAGGGTGGCGAAACTCAACTTTTTTAAGGCCGCTATGAATGGAAGGAACACGATGTTTTCATGGTTGGACAAGACCATGACAGTCAAAGAGATTGTCCTGAAGGTATTGTTGCCCATAGCTTATGATGGGCTACGAAAATTTGAAATTGATGAAAGCGACATTAATAGGCTTTTGGGGATAATTGAAGCAAGAACGAAAAGGGGTACAGGGGCCGAGTGGCAAATCAGAAACTTTAGGGAGCTCAAAAAGCAGATGAAATTGGACAGTGCCATTGTGCAGTTGACCAAGGCCATGTACAACAACCAAGAGACCCAAGCTCCCGTGCATCAATGGAAACCAATTACAGGAATGAAGAAAACCAAGGAATCGTTCCAATGGGTAAGACAGATCATGTCCACAAAACTCATGAAGCTCTATGAAGATGATTATGCCAATTTGGCCATAGCTATTATGCAATGGAACAATATTCACCATATTCCTGTAGAAAATGGAAAAGGGGAAATTGCGGGGTTACTAACATGGAGCCATATAGAAAGGTTTGAGAAACTGGACAAGAAAGAAGCTAGGGTGTCGGATATTATGGTCAAAGATGTAATTACTGTAGAGCCCAGAACTGAAATAGAAACCGCCAAGAAAATGATGGAAGAACACCAAATAGGTTGTTTGCCGGTTTGCGTGGACAATCATATTGTGGGGATCATTAGTAAAGTTGACCTGTGATTGTGGTAGAAAAACAAAATATTGCCCCCAAACAGACTGTAGCGGTTAAGCGTACTATTGACCACCTGCAAGGGAACAAAAGTGGCCCAACGGTGGTTTTCTTTGCTGGAATACATGGCAACGAACCCGCAGGCGTTTTTGCCCTAAAACATGTCTTTAAAGAGCTAAAATCAAAAAACAGTGCTTTAAAGGGGCAATTGTTTGGCGTGGCCGGAAATCTGGGGGCACTCAATAGGCATGTCAGGTTCCAGACAGTAGATTTAAACCGCATCTGGTTTCCGGAGCGGATAAAAAATATACGGGCAAATAAGCAAGCCGATATTGAGGAGGAAAAGGAATTAAAAGCACTTTTGGAAGTGCTCAATAACATTTTGGAAAAAGCAACTCCTCCCTTCTATTTTATTGATTTGCATACCACTTCCAGTGATACGGCCCCTTTTATTGTGCTCAACGACAGTCTGTTGAACCGAAAATATGCATCAAACTATCCACTGCCCATTATTTTGGGGATCGAGGAATATCTTGAAGGGGCGTTGTTGAGCTATATCAACGAACTGGGATATGTGTCCCTAGGTTTTGAAAGTGGCCAGCATGATGACAGCAAAGCTGTTGAAAATTGTATTGATTTCATTTGGTTCACTTTGCAATTGACCGGTGTGGTCCACCCATCAAAAATCAATGGGGATGGATTGGCGCATTTCAACAAAGTAGATCACAGATTCTACGAAATCTACCATCAACATACCATAGAATCAGGTGACAAATTTAAAATGTTCCCAGGGTTTATAAATTTTCAGAAGATACCCAAAGGAGTAGAAATTGCAATGAGCAATGATGCTGTGATCAAAGCAAGCAAGGAAAGACAGATTTTTATGCCCTTGTACCAAGATCAAGGAGGGGAGGGGTTTTATTTTATCAGGCCGATTCCCAAGTTTTTGTTGTGGCTGTCCAAGGAGTTGAGACGTTTTAAGGTGGATCACCTATTGGTGAAATTGCCCGGTGTTAAATGGAAATCGGATAAAAAAGACACTTTGATCGTGGACCAAAGGGTTGCCCGTTTCATGGCGAAATCGATATTCCACTTGCTGGGATACAGGACCAGACAGCTTGATGAGACCCATTTGGTGGTCAAGAGCAGGGAAATAGCCTCAAGGAACAGTGATTATAAAAACACCAGCTGGTTCTAGAAAAAAAAAGAGGCCCAAACTTATTAAGCCTCCTTCTTCATTGTTTAGTCCTAAACTTATTGTATTTCAAAATTGATCGGAATGCTGTACTTGACCCGAACGGCTCTTCCACGTTGCTCTCCAGGTTTTACATTGGGTAGAGAGGCAATGATTCTAGCGGCCTCTTCTTCCAATAAACGGTCTGGACCTCTCTTTTGGATATCGGTCACGTTGCCTTTGGAATCAATCACAAACTGAACGTATACCCTTCCGGTAATTTGCATTTCCAATGCACTTGGGGGGTACCTGAAGTTTTTCACAACGTGCTCCTGTACCTTTCGGTTAAAGCAGGCTTTGCGTTCCGCCTGTGTTTCATAGACTTCACATCCAGGAAAAACAGGAACGTATTCTATCACTGCAAAAGGTACGGTAATGTCTTCTTCAACCTCTTCCACTTCAACGTCTTCCACGCTTACAATGGCATCTTCAATATAGGTTTCTTGACTGCTCTCCGTACTTTCAATAACGGTTTCTTCAACCTCTTCAACATCCTCCACAATTTCTATCACATCCGGTGCAGATGGCGGAGGGGGTGGTGGAGTGGTACGTAACATTTCTGTAACAGGCACATCTTCCTTAAGGTCATCCATAACTTCAACAACATCTGAAACCGTGGACTCCCTCTCATAAAATTTCACTTCCAATGATTGCCATGTAAGGAACAGGACCGAAGTAAGGCCTATCATGAAATAAAGACTGCTATTGCGGCCTATTTCAGCATTGGGGTTCTTTTTTGGTTTCATGACTTTTACTATTTAATTGTTATAAAGATAGTTAGGTCACCAACCATAAAATATGATAATGGTCAGGTTTGAACATGGATGTTCTTCCTTGGAAGACGGCCTCTATGCAAGGTTTTTCAGGAAATAAGCATTAAAACTTTACCTGCGGATAGGGATCGGGGGTTATGTGATGTTCTTGTTCTGGGTTTCCCATATCAGTGCAGCAGCCCCGCAGATGGCTGCGGTTTTGCCCTCCATTTCAGAATACATCAGCTTTACCTTGCCCTTGTAAACCTGCAGAAGGTTTGCATTGAAATACTTTTCCAAGGGTTCCATGATCCATTTTCCGCTATTGGTAAGTCCGCCCATTAAAATAAAAGCTTCTGGCTGGGTAAATGCCGTAAAGTTGGCCAATGCCAATCCCATAATTTTGGCCGTATAGTCAAATGCCTTAAGGGCAATTTCATCCCCTTCTTCCGCCGCTTTGGTAATATCCTCGCCATGGAGGTCGTTAAAGGCTACGCTTCTAAACTTACTGTCCACCGTATACTTGCTCATCATATACATAATGGTGCGCTTTAGGCCAGTTGCAGACACATAGGCTTCCAATCCGCCCCTAACCCCAAGCCCGGTCAATCTGCCATCCCCCAAAGTCATGTCCACATGGCCCAACTCCCCAGCAAAGCCATCGTACCCGTCTATTAATTGGCCATTGGCCACAATGCCGGCGCCAAACCCGGTACCCAAGGTAATCACAATAAAATCTTTCATGTTTTTGGCACCGCCAAAGAGCATTTCACCCAAGGCAGCGGCACTTGCATCGTTCATGATACGCATGGGCATGGGCATGCGCTCCTGTAATTTCTCAAGAATGGGAACACTGTCTTTCCAGATTAAATTACTGGCATTTTCTATGGTCCCGTTTTTGCTCGATGCATTCGGGGCTCCAATGCCACATCCCAAGACATTCACCTCCTTTCCCATCTTGTTGATGAGCTCGTCCGATGTACTCTTGATTTTGTTCAAGTAGTCGTTCAGGTTTGGAAAGTCCCTGGTCCTAAAAAAAGTTTTTTCAAGGCATTCCCCGTTTTGGTCAACCAACCCGATCTTGGTTTTGGTACCGCCAATGTCCACACCTATTACAATATCCATGGTTATACGCACATTCTTTAGTTGTTTTTAAATATAACCATAATGATTTCAAAAAAATAACGCTCGGGACTTTTAAATAGACAGATTTTTTGTTAATATGGTTTAAAAGTTGGAAACCTGACTTCCGTCATATTTTAGGTCATGGGACGACTCTACTTTTGAAATTGAAGTTTTGAATCATTTAAAATTTGAGGTATGAGCAATATTAAAAAAATAGTAGTCCCTTTCGATTTTTCAGAAGCATCTTTGAATGCCTTGGAATATGTGGCCAATTTTGTGGGCCCAGATCGGCCTATTGCCATTTTGGCCCTATACGTTGGTGTAATGCCAACCAGTAAAGTTGAAGAAGAGGAACTGAAGAATGATTTTACAAAAGTATTGGAATCCTTCAATGTAAGGTTGAAGGTTGTTCCTGATTTTCAAACAGCCACCGGAGACTTGATCAGCACCATCTTGAAAGTGGAGGAGGAAAGCAATGCAGATTTGATCATGATGGGTACCATGGGAGACAAAATTACCGATGAGGCCATTACCAACACCTCCAGATTGGTCTTGGATGCCAATTGCCCCGTGATATCCATTCCCTACGGATGCAATATCAAAGAACCCAAGGACATTGCCTTGGTCATGGGTAGTGAAAAAATTGAGGATAAAGAGGTTCTGACAACCCTTTTGGACATCGCCCGGACCTTTGACTCCAAAGTACATGTCCTGACCATTTATAAAGAATCCGTTTATGCTGAGGAATCTGTTCAGGACAGTACCGAGAACCTCTTGGAATACTATTTGGAGCATTTTTATGTAGAGCATACATTCAGTAAAAACCAAGACGTGGAAGAAGGTATTTTGGACTACATCAATGAAAAAAACATTGATATGTTGGCCATTTTGCCCAGAAACCATAGCGAAAAAAGCGACCCGTCCGAAGGACGTTTGACAAAACTGTTGACGTTGCACTCCGAGATTCCGGTATTGGCATTGGATTGACCACGCCTGTTCAATAAGAAACATGCTGCCACTGCTGATCCATATGCAGCGAACACTTCAAGACTCAATAAAAGTGAACGATAAAAATAGGTTTGACATAGAAAGCTTGGGGACAGCTGAATACAAATCCCCCCTTCAGCTCAGTACAGTTAAGGGAAATCGTGTATTTAACTTTGTAGGTGAGTCGGACAAATTGGTGTTGGATCTCACCATGGAGCATTACAACAAGTGTTTGAACAATGGGGAAGTACCCGCTTGTATGGAAAAAGCCGGTCCCAGACAAAACCTATTTTTTGATGCCAAGAACACCAAAGCGGCCATTGTTACCTGTGGTGGATTGTGCCCGGGGATCAACAATGTAATTCGCGGTGTGGTCATGGCACTGCATTATTTCTATGATGTAAAACGAATTATTGGCATACCCTACGGGTATGAAGGGCTCAATCCGGAAAGTGGCCATGAATTTGTAGAGCTTACTCCAGATAAGGTCAAGGACATCCACCAATTTGGAGGAACCTTTTTGGGGTCCTCCCGTGGCGCACAGGACGTGTCCGTGATGGTGGATACTTTGGAGAAAAACAATATTGATATGCTGTTTGCCATTGGAGGTGATGGAACACTTAAGGGGGTCAACGCCATTGGAGAAGAAATCAAGAAAAGGAACGCAAAGATCAGTGTGGTTGGCATTCCAAAGACCATTGACAACGACATTGACCTGATAGATGAATCTTTTGGGTATGAAACCGCTTTTGATGTGGCCAGTCCCATCCTTAGGGATGCCCATAACGAGGCCACAGGGGCCTACAACGGCATTTCCATAGTAAAATTGATGGGGAGGGACAGTGGATTTATTGCCGCTTCCGCAGCTCTGGCCATGCCCGTGGTGAACTTTGTGCTCATTCCGGAAATGGATTTTACGTTAGAAGGAGATTACGGGTTCCTGAAGTTTTTGGAACGACGGTTGGAACAAAAAAAGCATGCCGTAATCGTTGTGGCCGAAGGTGCAGGCCAACAGTTGTTTAAGGACAAGCATCGGGTCAAGGATGCTTCGGGCAACATAAAGCATGAGGATATCGGTCTCTTGCTAAAAGAGAAAATAGCGGAGTATTTTAAAGGTAAGTCTGCATCGGTTACCATAAAATATATTGACCCCAGCTATATTGTTAGGAGTGCACCAGCCAACTCCAGTGATAGTGTGTATTGTGGGCGGTTGGCGTATCATGCCGTACATGGCGCCATGGCGGGAAAGACCAAATTTGTGGCCTGCAAAGTGAATAACAAATATGTGTATGTGCCCATTGCCGAAGTGACCAAAAAACGGAAAAAGATAGATTTGGAGGGCGAATTTTGGTTTTCGGTACTGCAGAGCACAGGCCAGCCTTTTTCGTTGGGACAATAATGCAAATCCAAGCTGACATTTGTCATTTAATTTGCTGTTTTCCTATCATAGCTTTGAAGTAAATCAAAAACAATTATCATGGAAGTACATGTTCAATATCAAAAAATGAAGACCAGTGAAGCATTAACACAGCTTTTAATGAAAAAACTGGAGGGTTTGGAGAAAAAATACAGTTGGTTGATCAAGGCCAATGTGCTTTTTAAGCAGGAAAATGATAGAACGGGTAAAGGAAAGGTGTGCGAGATTGAACTGAGTGCCCCTGGTCCCAGAATTTTCGCAAAATCCGATACCGATGATTTTGAAAAATCCATGGCAGAAACTGTTGAAGATTTAAGAAGACAGTTGGAAAAAAGACAAGAAACATTCTCAGCATATTAAAACATATCTTTGCTGCGCATGACGTTATAAATCCATTCCAATGAAATCAAAAATATGGGTCATAGGTGCTTTACTTCTCATGGGCTGTTCCAGTACCAAGCTGGTAAGTACTTGGAAAAACCCGGATATTGTGCTTTTTGATGCCCATAAGGTACTTGTGGTGGGCATGGCACAGGATGAGAATGTGCGTATGGAGTTTGAGACCAGATTGGTTGAGAAATTGGAAGAAAGAAAAGTTGAGGCCATGCGCAGCATAGATCTTTTCGATGTTGAATTCACATCGTCCGAGAGGTCTGAGGAAGAATTGTCCATTGTGGAAAGACAATTGTTGGACAAGGATTTTGATGCCATTTTGTTCACCAAGGTTGTGGCCACTGAAAACAAGACAACTTTAAAGGAAAAGGTGCACAACATCGATAGAATGTTCATGCGTTTCAGTACAGACTATTTGGAGCACCAAGACATCTATTATGATCCCGAGTCCTACGACTCATTCAATATTTACCACGTAGAGACCTCTTTATACTGCATTTGCGAGGGTAAGGAAATGGAACTGATCTGGAGGGGCGACCTTGATGTTACCGAAACGGTAAAGGTTGATAAAACAATTGACACCTATATTAAGCTGGTAACGGATAAAATGGGGGAACAGGAAATCATTTTTTATTAAGAAGACAGTCCAAGCGCTTCTAAAACGCCCAAAAAGTCCAGTAAAATACAAACGGGTATCGCAATCAAAATAACAATCAAGACAAAGACCATTATTCGTAGAAACCCAACCATAAGTTTATTTCCAAAAGAAATTTCATCAGACATAATAGTGTAATTTACACCAATGTACGGAATTATTCAGTTATTGCCCCTAACTTCCAAGCCCTTATTCGATTAAAGGTTGAATTTTTAGAGCAGTAGAACAATTAACTGTTTTTCCTCTTTTTTCCACTCAACATTTTGCCCAATTCCTCCAAACTGACCCCTTTAGTCTCGGGCATCATAAAAATGACCCAAAGCAACTGAAGCACCATCATAAAGGCAAAAAAGATAAAAATGGGCCAGGGATTATCCTTGAAAATGCCTATTTCTGCATCCAAAAAGGTGGGTGTCAACAGAGTGATCAAAGCGGCAAATACCCAATGTGTTCCCGTACCCCAAGATTGCCCATACGAGCGAACTTTATTGGGGAATATTTCGGAGATGAAAACCCATATCACTGCCCCTTGCCCTATGGCATGGGACGCAATAAAAATGAGAATGAAAATGAGCAAAAGCACGGAACTTGCCCCTGAATAAAAGCACCACCCCACCATGGACAGGCTCAAAATATAGCCAATGGAGCCGATGTACATTAATTGTTTACGGCCCAATTTGTCGATCAGGGAAATGCCAACAAAAGTGAAGATCAGGTTTATGATTCCAATGGAAATGGAGCTGAAAAGGGACTCGCCCGTAGCCAATCCCGCGCGTTCCAAAATTTCAGGGGCATAGTAGAGCACAAAATTGATTCCGGAAAGTTGGTTGAAAAAAGCGATCAAAAAGGCCAAAATCAAAGGTTTGTTATATGTTCCAGAGAACAGGCTTTCCTTTTGTTTTTCGGTAGTATCGAACAGGGCAACTTTTATCTGTTCCAGATGTACCGAAGCCTTGTCTTTGGCAATCCCCAATAAAGTAATGGACTCTATAACAATGGCATCGGCATGGTTCTTCATCAACAACCATCTTGGGCTATTGGGTATTTTAAATACCATGATGGTGTATATCAATGCAGGTACTCCTTCAATCCCCAACATCCAACGCCAAGCTATGCTTTCATCAAAAATGATCCCGATAAGGTAGTTGGATATAAAAGCGATCAAAATCCCAAAAACAATGTTGAATTGGTACATGGCGGTCAGCCTACCTCGTGTTTGTGCAGTTGAAATCTCCGAAATATATACCGGGGCGGCCACCGATGAAGCTCCAACACCAACACCACCAATAAACCTAAAAAAGGAAAAACTATAAGGTTCAGGTGCGAAGGCCGACCCCATGGCAGATGCAAAATAGAGCACCCCGATCCAAAAAAGCGTCTTTTTTCTTCCCAAGCGATCCGTGGGAATCCCTCCCAACAGCGAGCCCAAAACGGTGCCCCAAAGGGCCATGGACATGATAAAAATTCCGTGGAAGGTGAAAATGGAATCCCCTAAAAACCAGTTGGTGTCCCAAATTTCCTTAATGGGTTGGTTGGCCCCGGAAATGACCACGGTATCAAAACCAAACAAAAAACCCGCTAGGGCAGCGGTCAATGAAATTCTAAAAATACGTTTGTCCATGTTGGCTCAATTTTGCTAAAGCTAACCAAAATTTAGAGAATTTGGCTGATATGGGCCATGACCAAAGAAGTGGCCCCCAAATTATTGGTAATGTAGTTTGAGTTGATTTGCCCCGTTTTTTCCACTGATTTTGGGTCGGCGATAAAACCGTTCATCAAATGATTGAATTTTTCTTGGCCCGAAATGGGAAGGATACCTTTCTGGCCCACAAGATCTTCAGCCTCTTTAAATCCTTTAAAATTTGGACCTATGATCACGGGAATTCCAAATACGGCTGGCTCCAAAGTGTTGTGCAATCCAGTGGCAAAACCACCACCCACGTAGGCAGCACTCGCATAACTGTAAATTTTGGTCAATAGTCCAATGGTGTCAATAATGAGGACATCGAACTGGGACAAATCTTCATTGTCCAATTGGGTGTAGCATATTGACTTTTTGGTGATGGCGTTGGTGATATTGTCAATATGTGCTTGTTTTATCTGATGTGGAGCAATGACAAATTTGATGGGGTCCTGGGTTGTGTTGATGAAATTAATCATGATTTCTTCGTCTTCTGGCCAGGTGCTACCGGCCACCAAACAGAATTTATCCGTTCTGAACCTGTCCATAAAATCCAGTTGGTTGTCCTGTTTTAGAATTTCAGAAACACGGTCAAAACGGGTGTCACCACTTACGGTTATATTTTTAAAATTAATGGATTCCAATAAGGCTTTTGAGCCTTCCTCCTGGACAAAAAAATGGGAAATGGACTTTAAACTATTTCGCATAAATCCACCATAAGGTTTAAAGTAAATCTGTTTCTTTGAAAACCTGGCCGACACCAATAGAGTTGGAATATTTCTCTGTTGCAATCGATACAGATAATTGGGCCAAATCTCATATTTAATGAAAATGGCAAGCTCTGGATTGATTTTATCCAAGAATCTTGAAGCATTTGAAAGCGTGTCCATGGGAAGATATACCACAGCATCGGCAATGGGAGTGTTTTTCTTCACCTCATATCCGGATGGGGAGAAAAAGGTGAGCACAATTTTGTGATCGGGATAAGATGTCTTCAATCTTTCAAGAATGGGCAGGCCTTGTTCAAACTCACCCAATGAGGCCACGTGCATCCAAATGGATTTGGTGTCCACTGGAAGCTTTGCTTCCAAATCGGCAAACGTCTTCTTTCGTCCCGAAACAAACAATTTTATCTTGGGTTGAAAGAGTGCGATCACTTTTAGGCCGTACCAGGACAGCGTCATCAAAACAGTATAGACAAAACGCAGGAGCATCATATTTTGCTAAAATACATTCTTTCGGCAATAGGGCGTTATGGCATCTTTATTTCTTAATTTTGCGGGCATAATTTATTTGGATGAAAAAAATACAGATGGTTGACCTTAAAGGTCAATACGAAGGCATAAAAAATGAGGTGAACGACTCCATCGCTGAGATTTTGGATTCCTCGGCATTCATCAACGGACCGCATGTGCATGCTTTTCAAAGTGAACTGGAGGAATATTTGGGCGTGAAGCACGTAATTCCCTGTGCCAATGGTACCGATGCACTTCAAATTTGCATGATGGGCCTTGGATTACAGCCCGGGGATGAGGTGATCACCGCAGATTTTACCTTTGCCGCCACGGTTGAGGTCATCGCTTTGTTGAATTTGACCCCTGTTCTGGTGGATGTGGAGCCAGATACCTTCAACATAGATATAAAAGCCATTGAAAAGGCCATCACCCCCAAGACCAAAGCCATTGTTCCCGTACACTTGTTTGGACAGCCCGCCAATATGGATGCCATTATGGAATTGGCCGAAAAGCACAATCTCTATGTAATAGAGGACAATGCCCAGGCCATTGGTGCCACCTATACTTCTGCCAATGGAAAAAAACAAAAAGCGGGAACCATTGGTCATGTTGCCTCAACATCGTTTTTTCCATCCAAGAATTTGGGCTGTTATGGGGACGGTGGCGCCATCTTTACCAATGATGATGATTTAGCCCACACCATTCGTGGGATGGTGAACCACGGCATGTACAAAAGATACTACCATGATGTGGTGGGGGTAAACTCCCGATTGGACACCATTCAAGCTGCAGTTTTAAGGGCAAAGCTCCCAAAATTGGATATGTACAACCAAAAACGATGGGAAGCTGCATCAAAATATAGTAGGGCCTTTGAGGGGCAGGCCAATATTGTGGTGCCTAAGATCGAATGTGTGTGCGAGGGAGGCAAAAACACCTGTGATTGCCATGTTTTCCATCAATATACCATCAAAATAATGAACGGGAAAAGGGATGGGCTGGTGCAACATTTACAAGATAACAACGTTCCTTGTGGTGTGTATTATCCAGTTCCGTTGCACAAGCAAAAGGCTTATGCGGATGAGCGTTACAATGAAGCGGATTTTCCAGTGACCAATCAATTGGTACAAGAAGTGATCTCGCTCCCCATGCATACAGAATTGGATGATGAACAGATTGAGTTTATTACCGATTTGGTTATTGATTTTGTAAACAAATAAAGATGAAAATACTCGTAACGGGCGGTCTTGGTTTTATTGGCTCCCATACCGTTGTTGAATTACAAAATGAAGGTTTTGAAGTGGTTATCATTGACAACCTTTCCAATTCATCCATTGCTGTTTTGGATGGCATTGAGGCCATTACAGGAAAAAAGCCCGTTTTTGAACAATTGGATCTTCGGGAAAAACCCAAGGTGCAGGAGTTTTTTGCAAAACACAGTGATGTTGAGGGAATCATTCATTTTTCAGCATCAAAGGCCGTAGGGGAGAGTGTGGAAAAGCCTTTATTGTATTATGAGAACAACCTAGGGGTGCTGGTGTACCTGCTTCAGGAGTTGATAAAAAAGGACAAGGCCAATTTTATATTCAGTTCATCATGTACCGTTTATGGCCAGGCAGACCAAATGCCCATTACTGAAGACGCTCCCGTAAAACCCGCTGAATCTCCCTACGGCAACACAAAACAAGTTGGCGAGGAGATTATAAAGGATGCCTGCAAGGTAAATCCCGATCTACAGGCCATTGCCCTGAGGTATTTCAACCCCATTGGGGCGCATCCCAGTGCTGAAATAGGTGAACTTCCTTTGGGAGTGCCACAGAATCTGGTTCCTTATATCACTCAAACTGGAGTTGGATTACGAGAGCAATTATCGGTTTTTGGTGATGATTACCCCACACCGGATGGTACTTGTATCCGGGATTATATTCATGTAGTGGATTTGGCCAAGGCCCACGTTAAGGCACTTCAACGTCTGCTCAATGATAAGAATGAAGATAACTATGAGGTTTTTAACCTTGGGACAGGCACTGGAAGCTCTGTATTGGAGGTAATCCAAAGTTTTGAGCGTGTTTCTGGCAAAAAATTGAATTATAAAATTGTGGACAGACGTCCTGGAGACGTTATTCAGGCTTATGCAGATACCACAAAGGCCAACGAGGTTTTGGGATGGAAAGCCAAATCCAGTCTGGATGATGCCATGAAATCTGCATGGGAGTGGGAATGTAAGGTCAGAAGTTGATGGTAATACTGTCTTTATTGAGATGGATTTTTAACAATAATAGGCGCATAAGTGAAATGTAGCTTGATCTTTTGATGCAGGTTTGCTCGTAAATACAATATGATATCCAACTTTACCAACAGCTTGGAATTACTTGAAGTAGCTCAAAAGGAACAGCTCTATAGAAAATTGGTGCTTCAGTTGAAGAAGGATTTTGAACTGGCCAATGTGCCCATCAATATTCCTATGGGTATATCTTCAGAGGAACTTAAGAGTATTGTCCATGAAAAAATCTATTTTTTGATCGTTGAAAAGTTTGAGCAATACCTCAATCTTTTATATGTGGTTGACATTTCAGAAAATGAGGTGCGGAAAATTGCCCCTTCAGATGCTGTTGACATAGCTGCCGAAGTTTCTTTTTTGTTGCTGAAACGGGAATGGCAAAAAGTCTGGTTCAAAAACAAATACAGCAGCTGACCCATAGGTCAAACCTTTACATAAATGCCTCTTTTGTCCATAATGTAGCCTACCACCCAGCAAGTGAACACGACCCAAAGGGCAAACAGCAAAGAACCCATATAACCGCCTGACCACGATATAAAAACGGTGTCGGCAATCCACCTGTAAAGTGATTCCCCATTGACATCAACAGCAAAAAGGGTAATGATGAAAAGTTCGGATAACAGATAAATGAATAGTGTGTTTTTTCCGAAAACCTCAAAAAAGTAACTCCAGCTTTTTGCTTTTTTCATATCCAATATATAAACGAGCAAGGCCAATGCGCATAGATCTATACCACAGGTGAGCAGCACAAAGGAGCTTGTCCATAACTTTTTGTTGATGGGCAATAGCAGGTCCCATGCCAATCCGGCCACCACAAGGGCAAAGCCCATCATCATCAACTTGGCCACCGTTTCAAAATTTTGCCCATTCTTTTGAATGAATTTCCCGGTCAGATACCCCGCCACCACATTTACAATGGCCGGTAGCGTGCTCAGCAAACCCTCGGGGTCAAAAGCAATTCCTTCCCCATGGTACATATGATTTGGACCAATAAGCCATTCATCCAATTTAAGGACGGCATTTCCGGTAAGAGTAAGGTCGCCAAAGGCAATCAAAATAATATGATAAACCACCAATGCCGCAATACTGAAAAGAATTGCTGTTTTTGTTTTCACATAGTGCAATAGAATGGATGCGAAGAGATAACAAAGGGCAATACGTTGCAAAACCCCAAAAATCCGAGTCTCGGCCAAGGGTTTTAGCTGGCCATTTTCAAAAAAGGGATACCAATACATTAAAAACCCGAGCAAGAAAATAATGGCAAACCGTTTCAGCACCTTCTTAAAAAAAGCTGAATTTCCCATTTGTTCGTACTTTTTCATGCTAAAGCTCATGGAATTTCCCACTACGAACAAAAAGGTGGGGAAAACCAGGTCGGTCAGTGTGAAACCGTTCCATTCGGCGTGGAGCAACGGTGCAAAGGTGGTTTCCCAATTTCCGGGGGAGTTAACAATGATCATAAGGGCAACGTCTATTCCCCTAAAGACATCCAATGAGAGGTATCGGTTTTTTAAGGTGGTCATGCTTGGTTATTTTGGCTAGATAACAAGGTATGCTTTTTTTAGATAATTGACATATTATACCCGTATTGTTGTTTTAAGATGGATTCAACCCCATAGTTGTGAAATCCTCTTTTTTTAAGACAATAATTTGGTTAAAACACTCTTATATAAAAGGCAAAACCCGTATTTTTGACAAAATTTTCCATAAAGTTTTGGAAATACAGGAATAATGGACAAATATTCATTTTTAAATGCTGCGCACACTTCATTTTTTGCGGAGCAATATGATAAATATCTAACGAACCCGGATACTATAGAGCCCAGTTGGAGGGCTTTTTTTCAAGGGTTTGATTTCGGTTTGGAAAGTTCTTTGGAGGACTTGGGAATAGAATCCGAGAAGAATGGGATGGTGGTTCTTTCCAACGGAAGGCAAGTGGAAATGCCCGAAACCTTGCAAAAGGAGTTTCAGGTTATCCGTCTTATTGATGGTTACCGCTCACGGGGCCACTTGTTCACCAAAACAAATCCAGTACGGGAACGAAGAAAATATGAACCCACCTTGGACATTGCCAATTTTGGACTGTCCCAAGACGATTTGGATACAGTTTTTGATGCCGGTAAAATCCTTGGTATCGGTTCTGCCTCATTGAAAGAGATCGTAGCCCACTTGGAGCGCATTTATTGTGATTCCATTGGGGTGGAGTACATGTACATCCGTACACCGGAACGCATCCAATGGATCCAGGATTGGCTCAACAAAAACGACAACCATCCCAATTACACCGCGGAAGAAAAGAAAAACATCCTCAGGAAATTGAACGAGGCCGTTTCTTTTGAGAGTTTTTTGCACACCAAATATGTGGGGCAAAAAAGATTTTCCTTGGAAGGAGGGGAATCGTTGATCCCAGCATTGGACGTGATCATAGAAAAAGCAGCGGACAAAGGCGTAAAGCAATTTATTGTGGGTATGGCCCACCGAGGGCGTTTGAACGTGTTGACCAATATCTTTGGGAAATCGCCAAAGGATATCTTTAGCGAGTTCGACGGTAAGGATTACGAGGAAACCATCTTTGATGGTGATGTAAAATATCACTTGGGATGGACCTCCAAACGTGAAACGGATTCCGGGAAAATGGTCAATATGAACATTGCCCCGAACCCATCGCACTTGGAAACCGTAAACTCCATTGTTGAAGGTATAGCCAGGGCCAAGCAAGATCGCGATCACAGTGATGAAATCTCTGAGGTACTGCCGATCTTAATCCATGGTGATGCTGCTTTTGCCGCACAGGGAGTCGTGTATGAAGTGATTCAGATGGCCCGTTTGGAAGGCTATACCACTGGGGGCACCATCCATATTGTGGTGAACAACCAGATTGGGTTTACCACGAACTACCTGGATGCAAGGTCATCAACCTACTGTACCGATGTGGGCAAAGTGACCCTCTCGCCGGTACTCCATGTAAATGCTGATGATGCCGAGGCCGTGGTGCATGCCACAACCTTTGCTTTGGAATACAGGATGCGCTACAAGCGCGACATTTTCTTGGATTTATTGGGATACAGAAAGTATGGTCACAACGAAGGTGATGAACCTAAGTTTACCCAGCCATTGTTGTACAAATCCATATCCAAACACAAAAACCCAAGAGACATTTACGCCGAGCGATTGATTGCCGAAGGGGTAATTGATGAGAACTACGTAAAAGAACTCGAAGAAAAATATAAGAACGATCTTGAGGAGGATCTTTTGGATTCCCGCAAAATTGAGAAGACTAGGATAACCCCTTTCATGCAAGATGAATGGGAAGGGTTTGAGCAGGTGACCGAGGAGGTGATGCTGAAACCCATGGATACCACCTACGACCTTAAAAAGTTGGATGAGGTTGCCCAAAGCATTACCAAGCTTCCAGAGGATAAAAAATTCCTGAGGAAATTGGAACGATTGGTGGAAGGCCGCCATGCCATGTATTTTGAGGACAACAAGCTCGATTGGGCCATGGGAGAACTTTTGGCCTACGGATCATTGATCGAGGAAGGGTACGATGTTCGAATGACAGGCCAGGATGTGGAAAGAGGAACCTTCTCCCACAGACACGCCGTTATCAAAACGGAAATGCATGAAGAAGAGGTGGTGCTGTTGAATGAGATGGGGGACAACCAAAATGGAAGCTTCCACATCTATAACTCACTGCTATCAGAATATGCCGTAATGGGATTTGATTATGGCTACGCCATGGCAAGCCCGGGTACATTGACCATTTGGGAGGCACAGTTTGGGGACTTCAGTAATGGAGCCCAGATCATTATTGATCAATATTTGTCATCAGCCGAAGACAAATGGAAACTCCAGAACGGATTGGTGCTTTTATTGCCCCATGGGTACGAAGGTCAGGGAGCGGAACACTCTTCGGCACGTATGGAAAGGTACTTGCAACTTTGTGCCAAGGACAATATGTTCGTGGCAGATGTGACCACTCCAGCGAACTTGTTCCACTTGTTCCGTAGACAAATGAAGGCCAAGTTCCGTAAGCCATTGGTGGTTTTTACGCCCAAAAGTTTGTTGAGGCATCCCAAAGTGGTTTCCACCAAGGAGGAGATGGCCAACGGAAGTTTCCAGATGGTGATTGACGATGCCGAAGCTAAAACGGCCAAAGTAAAGACATTGGTATTCTGTACCGGTAAATTCTACTATGATCTTTTGGAGAAGCGGGAAGAGCTTGAAAGAGATGATGTAGCTTTGGTACGTGTCGAACAATTGTTCCCATTGCCGGCCAAGGAAATGCGAAGCATCATCAAAAAATATAAAAATGCAGACGATATTGTTTGGGCCCAGGAAGAACCTAGGAACATGGGGGCGTGGAGCCATATGTTGATGCATTTGGACGAAGCCAAACAGTTTCGGGTGGCATCACGTAGATTTTACGGGGCACCCGCAGCAGGTAGTGCCGTGCGTTCAAAAAGACGTCATGCCCAAGTGTTGGACTACGTTTTCGACAAGAGTAAGGATAATATGCAAATAAGATAATACAAGTATAAACTATAACAGAATGGTTTTAGAAATGAAAGTTCCCTCACCAGGGGAATCCATTACAGAGGTAGAAATCGCCGAGTGGTTGGTAGAGGATGGAGATTATGTGGAGAAAGACCAAGCCATAGCCGAGGTGGACTCGGACAAGGCAACATTGGAACTTCCTGCGGAGGAGAGCGGAATTATTACCCTTAAGGCCGAAGTGGGCGACGCCGTAGCCGTTGGCGAGGTGGTCTGCCTCATCGATACCAGTGCAAAAAAACCTGAAGGTTCATCCAGCGGTTCCGATGAAAAGGAAGAAACCAAGAAGGAAGAACCTAAAAAAGAAGCACCCAAGAAAGAGGAGACCAAAAAGGAAACCTATGCTTCCGGAACTCCATCTCCAGCGGCCAAGAAAATATTGGACGAAAAAGGGATTGAGCCCTCATCCGTTTCCGGTAGTGGGCGTGATGGACGCATCACCAAAGATGATGCTGTAAAAGCTAAACCATCCATGGGAACCCCAACAGGTGGTAGCCGTGGTGAAAGCCGTTCCAAATTGTCCATGTTGCGTAGAAAAGTGGCCGAGCGATTGGTTGCTGCAAAGAACGAGACCGCCATGTTGACTACCTTCAATGAAGTGGATATGTCCGCCATCTTTGAGTTGCGCAGTCAATACAAAGAAGCGTTCAAAGAAAAGCATGGGGTAAGCCTTGGATTTATGTCTTTCTTTACCAAAGCGGTGATTCGCGCCTTGCAAATGTACCCTGCCGTTAACTCCATGATCGATGGCAAGGAAATGATCACCTACGAATTCTGCGATATCAGTATTGCGGTTTCAGGACCAAAAGGTTTGATGGTTCCCGTAATCAGAAATGCAGAAAACCTGACGTTCAGAGGAATTGAATCCGAAGTAAAACGCTTGGCCATCCGTGCCAGGGAAGGTGAGATCACCGTGGATGAAATGACTGGAGGGACTTTTACCATCACCAACGGGGGTGTATTCGGTTCCATGTTGTCCACTCCGATCATCAACCCACCGCAAAGTGGCATCTTGGGGATGCACAACATTGTGGAACGTGCCATTGTTAGGGATGGTGCCATTGCTATTGCACCTGTAATGTACGTTGCACTTTCTTATGACCACAGAATTATCGATGGTAAGGAATCCGTAGGATTCTTGGTCGCTGTAAAAGAAGCTTTGGAAAGTCCAGAGGAACTGTTGATGGACGGAAACGTGAAAAAAGCGTTGGAGCTATAAATAATACTACAAGAGCGAGTTGTTCTCGACTGCGCTCGAACTGACAAATGCCTTTACTTTTTTAAGTAGAGGCATTTTTTATTGTAATCGATCACGGCCTTTCCCTTTTTAAGGACATCGGCACCAATTATACCGTCCACAGGCATTGCGTTATGGTTGGTCAATGCTTGGTTTACATGGGTAAGGTCAAAAAGAACCACTTTCTGTTTTTTCTTTTTCCAGTCCCCGATTTGGATTTTGTTTTTGTTGGAGATCAGAGTTTCCATTTCCGTGGCTCCAGCCCCGGCCGCTTTAATGTCAGATGCCTCGGAAGCCATTTCAAAAAATTCGATTTTGTCCATACCCACACAAGTATTGGAGGCCCCGGTGTCCAAAATAAACTTGCCCGTAACACCATTGATGGTTGCTACGAGTTCAAAGTGGTTGGTTTCGGTCAATACCAAAGGTATTGTAATGTAATCCTTGTTTTTGAGGAATTTTTTGAGTGATGCCATATGGAAATGTGCTCTTGGAGAATCTTTAATCAGAAACAAAGTTTTGGGACGTCTAAGATAAACCTATTTTTGCGATATGATTATTACAGATACCCATACCCATCTTTATAGTGAAGCCTTTGAGCAGGACCAAAAGGAAATGATGCAGCGTGCCTTGGACGCAGGGGTGGAGCGCTTTTTTGTTCCGGCCATCGATTCCACCTACACCCAATCCATGTTGGATCTGGAAGCCAACTATCCCGAAAATGTTTTTTTGATGATGGGCCTGCACCCCACCCATGTCAAGGAAAACTACAAAGAGGAATTGGCCCATGTAGAGGAGTGGCTATCCAAAAGGAAATTCTATGCCGTGGGTGAAATCGGAATCGACCTGTATTGGGACCAGACCTTTTTAAAGCAACAGCAGGAGGCTTTTGTGCACCAGATCCGTTTGGCGAAAAAGCACCAGTTGCCCATTGCGATCCATTGTCGGGAATCGTTCGATGAAATCTTTGAGATTTTGGAACAAGAAAAAGGAGATGACCTTTTTGGGATTTTCCATTGTTTTACAGGGACCTTGGAGCAGGCCCATCGCGCCCTATCCTACAATATGAAACTGGGCATTGGCGGTGTGACGACTTTCAAGAATGGCAAAATAGATCAATTTTTAAATCAAATCGACCTAAAACACATTGTTTTGGAAACCGATTCCCCATATTTGGCTCCGGCGCCCTATCGTGGAAAACGAAATGAAAGCTCTTATATAATTAAGGTGTTGGAAAAACTTTCAGCCCTATATGGTATGCCCGAGGAGGAAATTGCGGCAATCACTACGGAAAACTCCAAAGAAATATTCGGAATTTGATCTATGAAGAAAAAGACCAACATATTACTGATCTATACCGGGGGGACCATCGGGATGGTGAAGGATTACAAAACGGGTGCGCTCAAGGCCTTCAATTTTGAGGAACTCGTTAAAAACATTCCGGAGCTGAAACAGTTGGACTGTAACCTGAGAGGGGTTTCGTTTGAACACCCCATCGATTCCTCGAATATGAATCCTGATTATTGGGCCGTTATTGCTTCCATCATTGAAGAGCATTATGACGATAATGATGGTTTTGTGGTGCTGCATGGTAGCGATACCATGAGTTATTCCGCATCGGCGTTGAGCTTTATGCTGGAGAATCTGGAAAAGCCGGTCATTTTCACAGGGTCCCAATTGCCGATCGGGGACTTGCGCACCGATGCCAAGGAGAACCTGATCACGTCCATTGAAATTGCTGCGCTCCAGAAAAAAGGGAAGCCCGTGTTGCAGGAAGTGGGACTGTATTTTGAATATAAACTCTACCGGGGCAACCGAACGACCAAGATCAATGCGGAACATTTTGAGGCTTTTGCTTCATTAAATTATCCACCTTTGGTGGAATCGGGTGTGCATTTAAAGGTGCACCAGAATTATTTGATCAAAAAAGTGACCAAAAACAAATCGCTACAAGTCCATAAAAAGATGGATGATCGGGTGGCGATTCTCAAATTGTTTCCGGGATTGAACCAAAATGTACTGCAATCGGTCTTAAACATTCCCGATTTAAAGGCATTGATTTTGGAAACCTACGGTGCAGGGAACGCGCCGATGGACAATTGGTTTTTGAATGGGATCCAAAAGGCAATAGAAAATGGATTGCACATAATTAATGTAACGCAATGCTCCGGAGGCAGTATCTCCATGGGGCATTATGAGACCAGTGAAAAGCTGAAAGAGATGCAACTTATTAACGGAAAGGACATTACAACCGAAGCGGCCGTGACCAAGGCAATGTACCTATTGGGGACAGGGGTTCCCGACAAATTGTTCAAGACAATTTTTGAGACATCACTCCGTGGTGAAATGGTGTAAAATTAACGCGTCAAATTTCTATAACTGATTATTTTTTTGTTTATTGGTCGGCCTAACTGGAGGAAATAGAGAGGTGGCCGAGTGGTCGAAGGCGCACGCCTGGAAAGTGTGTATACACCAAAAGTGTATCGAGGGTTCGAATCCCTTCCTCTC
>MRWG01000121.1_pt1 | contig 146961 bp, 133 predicted proteins | sample 1013341 | NCBI WGS metagenome assembly MRWG01 (sample SAMN06117577, study PRJNA244670) | biofilm metagenome | biome: Water; feature: Cathode Biofilm; material: Biofilm; isolation source: microbial consortium enriched at the cathode of a solar microbial fuel cell | place: USA: District of Columbia...
CATCATGTTAGTAATCAGTAATTTGATGAGAACCTGAAACAAGTTCAGGTTGACGAAAGTTTTGTTTATGATAAAATACGGACAATCAATCTAAATTATAAACTCCATCGATTTCCTACTTCTGAAACCGGTTTGCACGGTTCATAGTTGCCCGGGATGGGGTCATAACTCAATACGTTTTTTCCCATTTCCTCCGAAGTGAAATAGGCCCAAATGGCCATGGATTTCAATCCTCTGTAAAACCCAATAGGTTCCTGTTCGCCTACGGCAGTTCCCCAAACCCCGGGGTTGAATTTGCCTGAGTTCGCCTCGGCCTCTTTCAAAACCGCGATTCGATCACTTTCATCCAAATCGATGAAAACAGCTCCGTATTTATCCATGCAATTGGCATTGAAAGCCGCTATTTCAGAACGCATGTTTTCCTGACCTTCGGCATCATAGGTCCGTGCAATCACCTTATCCATAAAAATATCCGATTTCACATCAAGCGCCCCAGGCGTATCGGTGTGGGGCAGAATCATGTCCACCAAAAGCGAAACAGTTTTTGCTTCATCTTCAGTAAAAAATTCCGGTTGCCAGTCCAAACGTTTTTCTTCTTTGCACGATTGCAAAATTGATAGCATGGTGGGCATCATTAAGGTCGCGCCAGCAAATAGTCCGGTTTTTTGTAATGCTTTTCTCCTATCCATCTTTTACAGATTTAATTTTTTGAGTTCAGATACGGCATGGTCTGCCGCTCTGGCTGTTAGTGCCATATAGGTCAATGATGGGTTTACACAAGAGGATGACGTCATGCAAGCTCCATCTGTGACAAATACATTTTTGGCAGCATGAACTTGGTTGAACTCGTTCAATACCGATGTTTTTGGGTCCCTGCCCATTCGTGCCGTGCCCATTTCATGCACGCCATAGCCCGGTGGGTGTTCCTTATCAAAACCTAAAACATCTTTAACCCCTGCTGCCTCAAGCATTTCAACAGCATCTTCCTGAATCTGTTTGTTCAAGGCCTTTTCATTTTCCTTAAATTCCGCATCGATGGTCAAGGTGGGTTGTCCCCATTTATCCAACACATCGGTATTCAAGGTGATTTTGTTTTCGTGGTACGGCAAACATTCCGCAAATCCTGTGATGAAGAATTCCCATGGGCCTGGTTTTAGAATACTGTCTTTGTATTCCGCTCCAAATGATTCCACATTCGCTGGGTTTCCACCACGATGAGCACCCCCTTGGTAGCCAAACCCACGTAGGAATTTATCCGATTTGGATGCTTCATCAATATTGACATATCTGGGGATATAAATCCCATTGGGCCTTCGACCTTTATAATATTTGTCATCAAATCCTTCAACCTTACCAATGGCCCCCACTCTATAGGTATGGTCCATAAGGTTGTGACCCAATTCCCCACTATCGTTCCCCAAACCATTCTGAAATCTATTGGATTTGGAGTTCATAAGAATTTGGGTTGTACTCAATGCGGAAGCATTCACAAAAATGATTTTGGCTGAATATTCAATATCCTCATTGGTCTCCGCATCAATGATTCGAACCCCGGTGGCTTTTCCTTTTTTGTCATCATAAATCACCGATTGGACAATGGAAAACGGCCTGATGGTCAGATTTCCAGTAGCATGGGCCGCAGGCAAAGTGGTGGCATTACTGCTAAAGTAGGCCCCAAAGGGACACCCCCTACTGCACCTGTTTCTATACTGGCATTGCCCCCTTCCGTTATGGGGCTGGGTAAGGTGCGCCACCCTGCCTATAGTCATATTTCTCCCTTTGAATTGCTTTTCTATCCGGGATTTTATGTGTTTTTCAACACAGTTGAGTTCCATGGGCGGAAGAAAATGGCTATCGGGCAATTGAGGAAGCCCCAAAGCTTCGCCACTGATGCCGGCAAATTTTTCAACATAGGTGTACCACGGCTCAATATCTTTATAGCGAATGGGCCAGTCCACCCCATGACCATCTTTGGCGTTGGCCTCAAAATCCAAATCGCTCCAACGGTAGGTCTGTTTTCCCCACAGCAGGGATTTACCTCCCATTTGATGGCCGCGTAGCCACAAAAAAGGTTTTTCTTCGGTATAGGGGTTGGCTTCGTCATCCGCCCAAAAATGTTCGGTGTCCGTTCCAATCCATCCAGAACGTATGGCCTTGTAGTGTTTCTTCTTTTGTTCAGGAGTAAGTCCTCCGCGCAATTCCATATCCCATGGATCTAAGTGCATGGTGGGATAGTCCACCACGTGTTCCACAATTTTTCCGCGTTCAAGAACCAGAGTTTTCAGTCCTTTTTCACACAATTCCTTTGCTGCCCATCCACCACTGATTCCCGAGCCAATGACAATGGCGTCATAGGTCACGTCCTTTTTGGCATCGATGTTATAGTTTGCCATTAATTAATATGATTAAAATAGAATTGCTATCAATATAGCCATTAATCATTTTTGGGACAAATGAATTGTGTTTTGAACACTTTTTTAACTTCTTTCTACGAAAAAGTGATTTTCAAAAGGTGCGCATCAGGAAATTAGAATCTGTTATCACCGTCCAATAAGTCGCCAAGACCTCCTAAAATACTGCCCTCACCCTTGTCTTTTCCGCCACCTCTTGGCGCTGCGGCCCACACCCTACTGGCCAGTCGGCTAAAGGGAAGGGATTGGATGTACACGGTTCCGGGACCTCTCAACGTGGCAAAGAAAAGGCCTTCACCTCCAAAAACGGTATTACGGATTCCACCCACAAATTCAATATTGTAATCCACGGTCTGGGAAAAGCCAACAATACAGCCCGTGTCCACTTTTAAGGTCTCCCCGGCGGCCAATGTTTTTTTCGCCATGGTCCCTCCCGCATGTACAAAGGCCATACCATCGCCCTCCAATTTTTGCATGATAAAACCCTCACCGCCAAAAAAACCACGACCCAAGCGTTTGGAGAATTCTATACCTACCGAAACCCCTTTTGCGGCACATAAAAACGCATCTTTTTGACAGATGAACTTCCCTCCTTTTTCGGAAAGATCTATGGGAACGATCTTCCCGGGATAGGGCGAAGCAAAGCTTACCTTCTTTTTGCCGTGTCCCACATTCAGGAAAGCGGTCATAAAAAGGCTTTCACCGGTCAGGAGACGTTTTCCTGCGGAGAAGAGTTTGCCCAACACCCCGGAATCTTGGTTGGAGCCATCGCCAAAGATGGTGTCCATTTTTATGTCGGTGTCCATCATCATAAAGCTGCCGGCCTCGGCCACAACAGCCTCTTGGGGGTCCAGTTCAATCTCCACATATTGCATTTCCTCACCGTAAATGTGGTAGTCTATTTCGTGTGCGTTCATTTTTTGTTGTTTTTTATGCCCAGCTTGTTTGGGTAACTTGTTAATTTGTTTATCTGTTGATTTGCTTTGGATTTTGTTACACAGGCATCAGAAAAAATTGTACAAACCTTCACCCCCTAATCTTTTGCCTTTTACCATTACCCTTTTTACCCCTTCACCTTCACGGTCCATTCAAAATGAAAAGTAGAGACCTCTACCCCATCTTCATTTACCCCAACGGATTTCATCCAACAGGTTTGCCCCTCTCCGGTTTCAATGGTTTTCTGGATGGCATCAGCGATTAAATGCCCTTCCTCGCAGCTAAACACAATTCGTCCGGTGGCTTTTTTGGTAAATGTGGCTTTATTATTGGCCACCAACATGGATATGTTTTTACCGCTTTTCTGGATTTCGTTCATCACCAAAGCCCCGGTGCTCAGCTCGGCCGCCATCCCCTGCACCGCCCAAAACATGGACTTAAACGGGTTTTGGTTGAACCATTTATGCTTTACCGTGGTCACTGCTCTTTTATCATCAATACTCTTGAGCCGCACGCCACACCACCAGGCCGAGGGAAGATTAAAAAAGGTAAACGTATTGATTTTACTGGGTGTCAGGGCCATACCATAGTTTTTGGAACACTAAAAATAGGGAAAATTACAATGATTCATATTGTTAAATATTTGTTAATTTATAGTACTTTGTTTTGCATAGTACTGTCTTTTGGATATATATTTGCATCGTAAGCTAATAGGTAAACTAATTTATATCTAAAATTCATCAATCAAAAAATGGCTACCACATTAACCAAACACGAACGAAATTTATCCGCATTGATCCATGCGTCCACCTTTTCAAAGTGGTTTATCCCTTTTGGGAACTTTATCCTTCCCTTGATTCTGTGGACCGCCAATAAAAAAGAACACAAGTTTGTGGATTATAATGGGAAGCAGGCCCTGAACTTTCAAATGAGCATGCTCCTCTACTCCATTGTTGCAGGCTTGATCAGCATTCCTTTTTTTATTGGTTTTTGGCCCGATGCATTTGACTGGGACTTTTTTGGAATCCACCGGTTGAGTGATTTCAACGACCTAAACATCAGCATCAACAGCGACGATTTTAAGTTTGGTCGGCTTTTTTGGCCAGCCGGTATTAGTGGGGTCATTCAAGTTGGGCTTGCCATCGTTAATATTGTGTATACCATCTTGGCCACCATCCGGACCAATGAGGGGGAAACTTTTAAGTATCCATTGACCATAAAATTCATCAAATAATGAAAAAGTTGAAATTAATCCTCGGTATAGGTTTTATGGTAATGACATCGTCGGCAATGGCACAAGCTCAAAAGGATTCTGAACTATACACGACCATTGCTCGGATGGACAGCATCTATTTTAATGCCTATAACACCTGCGACATGGAAAAACAGGCTGAAATCTTCGATGAGGATATTGAGTTTTATCATGACAAAGGTGGGTTCTCCAAAGATAAGCAAGCCCTGCTGGAAAGTCTGGAAAAAAACATTTGTGGGAAAGTGACGCGGACACTAGTGGACGGAAGCATTGAAGTACATCCCATAGAGAATTTTGGGGCCGTAGAAATAGCAATGCATAAATTTTACAACAAGGAAGAACCCAATGCCAAATCAAAGGCGAGTAAATTTATAGTTATCTGGAAACAGATTGGGGACAACTGGAAAATTAGTCGGGTTGTAAGCTTACATTAAATCGAAATAAAATAGGAGTTTATTCACATGCCCTGAGCCAGTTTATGTCGAGCATAGTCGAAGCAAAGGGTCAATCAAAAAACGAAAAAAACATCAATCAATCATCAATCAATCATCAATCAAAAAACGTTTCCACTTCCCCTGCTCATCACAGGGGAATGGAGTGGAAACAAAGCTGAAATAAGTTCAGCACAAGAAAACGAACAGTTAAAACAGATGCTGAACGTAAATTCAGCACTAAATTAGAACCATGAAGTTATGAACATAGAAAACACAAAAGCACAGATGCGCAAAGGGGTTCTGGAGTACTGCATCCTGTCCATCCTAAAGGATGATGACAAGTATGCTTCGGAAATTCTGGAGGCCCTAAAAGACGCCAAGATGTTAGTAGTGGAAGGTACCATATACCCTTTGTTGACAAGGTTGAAAAATGCAGGTTTGCTCAACTATAGATGGGAAGAATCCACCTCGGGGCCACCCCGAAAATACTACGCCCTTACCGAAACAGGTCAATTGTTTCTCAATGAACTCAACGGTACATGGGATGAACTTAGAAATGCAGTCAATCTGGTAACCAACACAAAATAAGTATCAAAAATGAACAAGACAGTAAATATAAATTTAGCCAATACGCTCTTTCATATAGATGATGATGCGTATAACAAGCTGAGACGATATTTGGAGTCCATAAAGCGGTCTTTTTCCGGTACGCCGGGAAGCGATGAGATCATCGCCGATATCGAGGCACGGATAGCCGAACTCTTTTTGGAGAAAATGGAAAATGAACGACAGGTCATCACCCAAAAACAGGTGGACGAGGTCATCAATGTCATGGGGCAACCCGAAGACTATATGGTGGATGAGGACATCTTTGAGGACGAACCCAAAAAGACCTATACCGAACCCAAGTCAAGAGCCAAAAAGCTCTACAGGGACATTGACCACAAATATATTGGTGGTGTCTGCGCCGGATTGGAACATTATTTAGGCTTTGATGCCCTTTGGATTCGGTTGATCTTTATCCTATTGGCCATTTTCACCGGTTTTGGTCTGGTCGCCTACATTCTACTTTGGATCTTGGTCCCCGAAGCGGCCACTACCTCGCAAAAATTGGATATGCGGGGAGAGCCTGTCAACATCAGCAATATAGAACGCAAGGTTAAAGAGGGGTTTGATGATGTTGCAGACAAAGTGAAAAATGTTGACTACGAAAAAGTGGGCAACAAGGTCAAAAGCAGCTCCAAGACCTTTTTTGACGCCATAGGCGATATTATCATGTTCCTGTTCAAAGTATTTGGCAAGTTCATTGGCATTTTGTTGATCATCATAGGTGCCGCAACACTAATTGGGTTGTTCATAGCACTCTTTTCCGTGGGACTGCTGAATGCCGTACATTTTCCCGGAGTGGATTTTTACGAAATCGTGAATACCACAGGTGCACCGGTTTGGGTAGTTTCACTGTTGCTCTTCTTCGCCTTTGCAATCCCATTTTTCTTCGTTCTGTATTTGGGCTTGAAGATTTTGGTGAACAACCTAAAATCCATCGGGAACATTGCCAAGTTCTCCCTTTTGGGGCTTTGGTTGATTTCCATGGGGGTATTGTTTGCCCTTGGGGTACGCCAAGCAGCCGAGTTTGCCAATGTGGGCAGTATTCATGAAAAGGACCAGATACTTATGGAGAATCCTACGGATACCTTATTGGTAAAAATGAGATCTACTGGATTTGAACACAGTATGGAAGACGTACATTTTGGGCGTATGACCTTTGGCTATGACCAAAATGACAATAGGGTCTTGATTTCTGACGATGTGGATATCAAAGTAAGAAAGTCTGATGATGACTATGTAAGAATCAATATCCGAAAGGACTCCCATGGAAGTACATCTTTGGTGGCCAGAGACCGAGCCAAAGAAATTAATTATGGGTATGAATTGCTGGGAAATACCATCGCTTTGGATGAGCACCTTACCACGGATGTTTCCAACAAGGCCAGAGATCAAGAAGTGACCGTTACCCTCCATATTCCTGAAGGGAGAACAGTGAGGTTTGAAGAATCGACCCGAGGTTACCTTGGGCGCGGCATCGACAACGACAAGGAGTATTACCGAAGTGGTATTGTGGGTTACGTCTGGATCATGGGGAATGATGGCGAATTAAAATGCCAAGACTGTCCCGAAGATCCTGAAGAAAACGAGGAAGAAGAGGGCGGAAAGATCATTATCAACGAAGATGGGGTGGACATCAACCTCAAAGATCGGGGAGATTCTTTTGAGATGAAGATCAACGAAGACGGCATTAAAGTGAAAGCAGGCGAAAAAAACAACATTTGAGTACCTGTTTTCTACAATTGGGCAATTATTAATTTATATAACGAATAGCAATAACGAATTTCGAATCAATCATTAAAACAACAATCATGACAACACTAGCAAGATTAGCCATCGCAGCATTATTCTCTTTATTTGCTTCGTCCTGTATGTTCGATATGAACTTTGGCGACGGTAAACGAGGAAACGGCGAAGTGGTGGAAGAAACCCGAAACGTCACAGAGGATTTTACCGAGGTATCTGCCTCAGAAGGCCTGGATGTATTTGTGACCCAAGACCAAGAATTCAAGATTACCGTTGAAGCTGATGAGAACATCATAGATCTTATCGGAACGGATATTAGGGATGGACGACTTAAAATACATGCCATTGAAAACATTGGTAGGGCCACCAAGAAAGTCTATGTTTCCCTACCTCATATTACTGCATTGAAAAGCTCCAGCGGTGCAGACCTTATTGCACAAAATGTTATCGAGTCCGAAAACTTGGAACTGGATGCCAGCAGTGGTTCTGACATACAAGTTGAGGTTGTGGCCCATGAAGTATCTGCAGATGCCAGTAGTGGGGCTGATATCCGACTGTCTGGAAGGGCAGATATGCTCTATGTCGATGCCAGTAGCGGTTCTGACATCAAGGCCAAGGATCTTATGGCCAAGACCTGCAATGCCGATGCCAGTAGCGGAGCGGACATTTCCGTCAATGTTTCAGAATCGTTGGTGGCCGATGCCAGCAGCGGAGCGGACATATCCTATACCGGGGAAGCCAATGTGCAGAAAAAGAAATCTGTTTCTGGCAGCGTCCACAAATATTGATCGACAAAACAGCGAATATTCGCAAGCACTTTTTCATTTTATCCAATCCATGGCCCGGCTATTTGTCGGGCCTTTTTCGTTTTAACATATCCTTAATTTTATGGGTTTGTTTTTAAATATTTGTTAAAATTATTTGTACCTTATTAAGGGAAATGTAGTCTAACTCTAAACTAACAACTATGAAAAAAATATTGGGATTGGCCATTTTGATGTTCATTTTAATCTCGGCCACAAGATTTACAGCTCCAAAACCTGACAACATGCATACCATAGAAGGAACATGGGAATTGGTAAGTTTCTACAATTATGATGATGGAGTTACTGTTTCGGACACAATGCCCAGGGCAGATGGGTACCGCCAAGTGAAAATGTATTACAACGGTAAGGTAATGTGGTCCAGGTATGTGCCCAATGACAACAATGGAAGGTTTGGTTATGGTTCATATTACATTAAGGAAAATGAACTCCATGAGACCATCATCTTCGGGGATGCCGAAATGATGAAAGCTTTGGACACGTTGACCGAATTTGTTTTTGAGCTTGATCTGCAAAATGATACCTACAGTCAAATAACCGTAGATGAAGAAGGCAATAGGACCTTTTCCGAAAATTACCGGCGCATAGATTAAATTGACAAGTACAAAGAGGCTGTCCAAAAAGTATTGAAACACGTCATACTGATAAACAAATCATTATGGGAACCTGAAACAAGTTCAGGTTGACGAAAATTGACTTTTTAGACAGCGTTTTTATTTTATTAAACAATACCTGTTTTCCAAGATACTGAGGTGCCATTGTACAAAGCATCAAGGCCCATCTGTACACAAATAGCGGCCTTGGCTCCTGTCTCAACACTTGAATTTGGTTCTTGGTCATTACTGACAGCGTTTTTAAAATCCAACAAGGCCTGTTTGGTGGGGTCCAAATGCTCCATTTTAATGGGAATACCATTGTGCTCGTCCCATTCAAGGGTTGCTCCTGAAACCCCGTCAACCTCACCTATTTGTTTGTTTTCCTCCAATTTTTCCGGATAGAACCAGGCATTGGTATACCCTATGGTTATGGTGCCATTGTCTCCCAGAATTTTAATCAAATAATCATCCTTGGAGTTACTGGTCAAACAAGTGAATTTGGCCCTTACCCCATTGGGATAGGTATAGATCATGTGCACATTGTCATACGTTTCCCGACCATCCTTCCAATAATCAATGCCACCTTCGCCAATAACCCTAAGCGGCACAGCATCCAAAATCCAATTGGCCAAATCCAGCTGATGTGAGCAGAGTTCCGCCAATAAACCTCCCGAAAATTCTTTATACATGCGCCAATTGATGGCCCTTTCGTATTTTGGATGTGGAACGGGCCTACGCCAATCTGCATTGCGGTTCCATTGGCAATCAATTGCAGTAACCTTCCCTATTTTTCCTTTTTTTATCAAATCGACCACATGGGTATAGAGTCTGGAACTATGGTATTGATGTCCGGTTTGGAACACCGTCTTTGCACTTGAGGCCGCTTGAACCAGATTTTGAATGCCATCAAACCCTTTCGCCATGGTTTTTTCACAGTACACATGTTTTCCGGCGTCCAGTGCATCCAATGCAATTTTTTCGTGGGTACTGAAGGGTGTGGAAACAATGACCGCATCTATATCATTATTATCCAAAAGGGCTCTATGGTCAGCATAGGCCATGGCATTTCCAGAAACCTTTTTTATTCCGCTCTCCAGCCGAAAAGGCAAAACATCACAGCAACCCACCACCTCTAACCCGGGAATATCGTTCATAATTGAAATTAGACCACCACCCCGGTCACCTGTACCAATGACACCAACTTTTATGGTATCTTTTTTGAATGGTGTCCAAATTCCAGTTCCCAAAGTAGAAACGCCCGCTAGGGCCACACCGCTCTTCTTGGTAAATTCCCTTCGTTTCATTCAATTATAATTTAGGTTCCCATCCTTTTTCATACTCCCGCTTCCAGTTTTCCATTACGGTATCATTGTTGAGCACCTTTCCGGTTTTGGTATCTATTTTAAGACTATGCCCGGCATCTTGTGCAAAATTCCCCAAATGGCACAGCATGGTGGAAATACTGGCATCGTTGATTTCTGCATGCAATGACTCATCCTTGCGTATGGCGTTGAAAAAGTTCTTTACATGATCTACATCCAAACCGCCTATTCCCTGGGTGTTGGTGGTGGCACTTACCGAATTCTCAAACTCAAATTTTATGGGATTCCCGCCCAAATCGTACAATTTGTAAAAATTCCTATCGAGCTCAATGGTTCCTTTGCTACCATATATAGTCACTCCCCTTCCCGGACGTTCAGGTTTCATCATTCCTCTACTGTGCCCTGTCCATGTGATGAACTTGTCTCCGGGAAATGTGTAGGTCACCTGCTGATTGTCCACAAATTCCCAGTCATCATCGTAGGTATACTTCCCACCAAATGAAGTCACGGTTTCGGGGAGATCCACCCCTAGGGCCCAACGGCTTATGTCAATTTCGTGGGTGCCATTGTTGTGGATTTCACCCGTACCCCAATTGCGGAACCAATGCCAGTTATAGGGATGTATGTTATCCCGATACGCTTCGCGAGGGGCTGGCCCTTGCCAGAGTTCCCAATCCAAGGTTTTGGGCACGGAAATTTCTGCCCCTTTCCCAATAGACCCCCTATTATTGGAATAATAGGCTTCAGCCTTATATGCCTCACCGATAACCCCATTCTTGATGTCTGCCATCGCCATAATGGAAGTTTTGGCCGAACGCTGCTGGTTGCCCATTTGTACTTTTTTGCCATACTTGTTCTGGGCAGCCACCAAAAGATCGTTCTCATACGGATTGTGGCTACAGGGCTTTTCAACATAGACATGCTTGCCCGCTTGCATCGCCATGATGGCCATTGGGGCATGCCAATGTTCCGGCGTTGCAATGAAGACGGCATCCACATCCTTGTCTTCCAAAATTTTCCGGAAGTCTTTTTCCACTTTGGGCACATAACCGATGTTGTTCTGACACCAAGCGTTGTGCTCTTCAATAATCACATCATCTACATCGCAATTGTATAAAATCTGGGCATTGGGGTCTTGATGAATGGCTATGACGTGTGCCTTGGCCCTACTCCGCACCCCAATAACGGCTACTCTAAGCCTATCATTGGCCCCTAAAACATTGGACAAGCCAAAGCTGGGCATTCCCACCAATGTCAAGCCAGTGGCGCCCACGGTTGTCTTTTTAATGAAATCCCTTCGTGTATTCATGGTATTGGCTATTTATAGTTCTTTGATTTTGATATTCTTGAAAGTAACCTTGTTTCCATGGTCTTGGAGCAGGATATTTCCCTTTTCGGCTTCACCAAAATTTGGCCATATTTTGTACTTGCTTTCCGATACCAATTTTTTATAATCATCGCTACTTCGCTCGTACTCCAATACTTTCATCCCATTCAACCAGTGCTCCACATGGTTGTTGTTTGAAATAACATGGGCCGAATTCCACTCACCGATGGGTTTTACATATTTGGTAGTGTCGGCTTGGATAAGATCATACAGCGATGCCAAGGTCCTGCTGCCTTCATGGTTGCCCAATTTTGCATCGGGATGCACCTCATCATCCAATAGTTGGTATTCCAGTCCAATGGAGGAACCTTCTCCTTTGTTCAAATCTGTATCCACATAATATTTTATGCCGCTGTTGGCTCCTTCTGTCAATTTAAAGTCCAATTTCAGTTCAAAATTGCCATATTGTTTTTCCGTAACGATATCACCTCCGGCTTCCGACTCGCCTCCGCCTGATGGCAGTACAGTGAGCTCTCCGTTTTCAATGGTCCAGCCCTCTTCGGGAAAATGGTCCAGCTTGGCACCACGCCAACCTTTGGTGGTTTCACCATCCCATAAGAGCTCCCAGCCTTCTTCTTTTTCGTGGTGGGTAAGGCTGTTTTTTGTGATCACGGGCTTTAAAGGCATTGTCCTGGTATATTTTTGAAGGCTATCGGTAAGTATCCGAACATTTCTCCATCGGATTTCCGTACCTGCTTTTTGATTCTCTCCGATGCTGTGCACCTGCAATGCTATAAATCCACTATCCGTTTCATCATCGATAAGATAAGAAGCTGGCACACCGTTGATCCATGTTTTGATGGTATCCCCAATAGCCTCAATGCGGTAATGGTTCCATTCATTTTGCATAAAGGCATCTTGTGCCCTTTCATTGTTGGTCAAGGGAACCAACCATCCCCGTCTGGCCTCTTCATAAATTCCGGCGCTCCAAGCTCTATCCGAAGGATCAATTTCCACCTGATAGCCGTGTACCCTTCCATTTTTATATGCTGGGAGGCTGTGGCTGCGAATCTGTATGCCGGAGTTCATGGTAGAATCGACCAGATAGTCCAATTCTAAAATAAAATCACTGTAGTCTTTATCGGTGGCCAGAAAAGTATTGGGGGTATTGTGGACGGTCTTGCCCACAATTTCTCCATTCTGTAGTTCATATTCCGCAGTACCGCCTAAAATGATCCATCCATCCAAGGTTTTTCCATCAAATAGTGGTTGCCACGGTGTAGTGTCTTTGGGATTGTTGTTACAAGCTAGAATGAATACGGACATCAACAGCATGTACATACCGATTCGAAAGAACTGTTTGTTTGTTTTCACGTGTTTGTTTTTAGCTAATTAATTAGTTGAAATTTTTTGATTTGGCAATCCCTCACAATTTAAGGTTTTTGAATTATTTCTTTTGCCCAAATGTCTTCAAACAAAAAAAGTGGTCCATTTGGACCACTTTTTCAAGTACATGTTTTATCAATGGATTTCTTAGGAAACAACTGTTTCCTTGCTTTCCACAGCGGCCAAATACCGTTCAGCATCAAGAGCTGCCATACAACCTGTTCCGGCTGCTGTTACGGCCTGTCTATAGATTTTGTCCTGTGCATCACCGCTGGCAAAGACTCCAGGCCTATTGGTCTTGGTGGATTTGGGCTGGGTAATGATGTACCCCGTCTCATCCATATCCAATTGGCCTTTGAATATACCCGTGTTTGGCTTATGTCCGATAGCGATAAAAAGTCCCGTAATGGCTATCTCCTCTTTCTCACCTGTTTGGTTGTTCACCATTCTGAGGCCTTCCACCACTTGGTCTCCAAGAACCTCATCCACCTCGGTGTTGTATCTAATTTCAATATTGTCAATACTGTTGACCCTATGCTGCATGGCTTTTGATGCTCTCATATAGTCCTTTCTAACCAACATGGTTACTTTTTTACAGATATTGGCCAAATAGGAAGCTTCTTCGGCTGCGGTATCACCCGCCCCAACTATGGCAACTTCCTGTCCTTTGTAGAAGAATCCATCACAAACGGCGCAGGCAGATACACCACCTCCGCGCAAACGTTGCTCACTTGGAATGTTCAAATACTTGGCAGATGCGCCTGTTGAAATAATCACGGTTTCCGCTTCAATCACTTTGGAATCATCCACGGTAATTTTGTGGATTCCACCAAACTCTTCGCTAAGGTCTACCGCAGTGACCATACCTATCCTAACTTCAGTACCGAACCGTTCTGCTTGCTGCTGCAATTGAATCATCATTGTTGGGCCATCTATCCCTTCGGGATAGCCCGGGAAATTATCCACTTCGGTGGTGGTGGTCAACTGTCCCCCAGGTTCCATACCGGTGTACATTACAGGTTTCAAATCGGCTCTAGCGGCATAAATTGCAGCGGTGTATCCAGCTGGTCCGGATCCTATGATCAATGTTTTTATTCTTTCCAATTGTTCTGACATAGCTAAATCTTCCTCATTATATTATCTTACAAAAGTAGCTTTTTTGGAAAGAACCTTACAAAAAGGAAATGTGGGATATCCCTCGTTTTTTTTAAAAGATGTGAACAATGTAAAAAGAGTACTCGTTAAAATTGACCAAAAATGAAAAAGAGCCCAAAGGGAAAGGCTCTTTTTCTGAGAAATGTAGGTCAAATTTATGGGAATATTTTACTTGATCATAAAAAACCGTTACAACCAAGGGGCTCAACCTCAAAACCCCCTGGCGCAACGTAAAACCTCTTTGGAACAAGACAGTAGGTTAAGAACAGGTAGAATACCTTACAATTTACCTTATCTTATTTTTTGGAGGTTTGTGTTTTAACCACAAAGAGTTTTTCATTTGCTGTGGTAAACTTACCATGAATTATTTTCTGGCAAAGCCTTAATTAATCAATGGGGCATATCTCTTAACGAATGCCCCTTTTGAATTCATACTTTTTTAAAAAGGCACTATTTTAATCCCCTTTTTTGGTTATAAAGTTGGAATTTATCAATGCGAAAAAAATATAGGGAGATGTACCTAGATCGATAAAAGGCATTTGGGTAATTAAAAATGAAAGAATTGTAGATTCGTTGGGGGCGACCAAAAAAAAAGACCTCTATTGAGGTCCAATGTTATATCCTGATAGGCTCTTTACTGGTCAAATTTACATCTTTGAGAAGTGTGTCGGTAAATTTGAAATGCCCTTTGGTGGTAATGATCTTAAACCGGTTAGAACGTAAACGTGCCACAGTATCCAAGAGCAGCCATTTTGACTTCAACTTACTTGGGTCAAATGATTTAAGGCTAATGTCAAAGAAATACTTTCTACCATTCTTATGTGCAGATATATCGGCCGAAAGATTGGTTCCACCCTTCTTTTTCACAAAGGTCTTGGGTGATTCGTATCCCGGCAAATCTGTTTTGATATTGGTAAACCCTCTTTCCTTGAGGTAGTTTATTGCTCTTTCCAAAAAATCTTTATGTTCGTCTATTTCTTTTCCAACCATACCTTGTAATATAAAAGAAAAAATCAGAAAAGCAAATTATTTAACAAGAAATACCTTCGGTATCAATCAATTATGGTATTTCAACTTTCGTTCTATGGTCTCGATCATGACATTGGCAATATCCATCCCGGTTGTGTTTTCAATACCTTCCAAGCCCGGAGATGAATTTACTTCCAAAAGCAAAGGCCCCCTATTAGATCGGATGATGTCTACCCCGGCAACATCCAAATTAAGGACCTTGGCAGATTTTACGGCCAACTTACGTTCCTCAGGTGTTATTTTAATCTTGGATGCTGCGCCCCCTTGATGAATGTTTGCCCTGAATTCCCCTTTCTGTGCCTGACGCTGCATGGAAGCCACCACTTTGCCGTTCACCACAAAACAGCGAATGTCCTGCCCATTGGCTTCTTTGATAAATTCCTGCACCAAAATATTGGTCTGTACACTTTTAAAGGCATTGATCACACTTTCCGCCGCCTTATTGGTCTCGGCCAGAACCACTCCTTTGCCCTGGGTACTCTCCAATAATTTTATGATCAATGGGGAACCATTGACCATCCGTATGAGGTCCTTGGTGTCCATGGGAGACTTGGCAAAGCCTGTAATGGGAATATGGATATCGTTCTTGGAAAACAGTTGCGAGGCAAAGAGCTTGTCCCGCGACTTGCTAATGGAATCGGCGGAATTAAGGCAGTACACGCCCAACGTATCAAATTGCCGCAATAAGGCACAACCATAAAATGTGACGGCTGGCTTTATTCGGGGAATCACCGCATCAAACTTGTCCAAGACATTCCCTCCACGGTACCGGATTTCCGGAGAACTTGCATCCAGTTTCATGTACGCATTCTCCACATTCAAAAAGACCACTTTGTGGCCCCGCATCTCCCCGGCCTCTATGATTCGTTTATTGCTGTACAATTCAGGGTTACTGGCCAAAAGCCCCAAGGTCAACCCCGATTTCTCACTCATATAGGGTTTGTACTTTTTGGAAATCTCTTCGGTGGAAATATCTCCCTGACAAAAACTCTGGGCTGGATCTACCAAATATCTGTCATTGATGGCTTCCCTGCCCAAAAGCATTCGGTATTCCATGGTGTCCCTATTGGCCAAGGTCAACTCTATATCAAAGGTCTTGCGGCCAATGGTGACCGGTGTCTTGATCACAGGGCGCTCCTCCGATATACCTTGCGAGCTCTTCACGCTTCTTACATCAAACAATTTGGCTTGACACAGAATGGAAATGCTACGGTTATCTTGAATGGGATTGACCTCAAAACGCACCCAATCCTCTAATCCCTTGGTAAAAATCTTTACTTTGCTGGCCTGAATGGAAGAGGTTTTTGCCCCTGAATCGACCCGGGCTTTGATAGCAGGAATGCCCATTTCCTCCAAACGGCACCACTCTTCGCTGCCCAATATTTTAGTACTGTCCAAAATAAACTATATAATTAATTGATCAATCGCATAATAAACAGGTCCACTACCTCAACCAAGATCAAGATAATGATGATCCACTCCAATCTACTGCTCTCCCGGTGATCCATAATGTCCTTAAAAAGGCTCAGGTTTTCTTTTATAATGTACCCTTGCTCTTTAATGGTACGATATCGTTCCTTCAAATCAAAGATTTGCTTCAAGTTTTTGTCCAATCGGTCCAAATCCTCATCTTCCCAGACCACCTCGTGCGAATCAAAAATATAGAGGTTCTCTGAAATCTGGTTGTTGATGTTCAGCACCCTGCCGATGTGTTTTTTTAGTCTTCTGCCTCCAAGATCTAATTTTCCCTTCACTTCCAAATGGTTGGTGTGTTGACGGGTCTCCTTCATGATCTGTTCCGAAAGTCCTGAAAAATAATCCAATGCCACGGATTGGGACAAATGGAGCAATGTTAATCGCATGGCCTCAATATCGGATTCGGGCAAAATGATCTTATTATTGGTGACCTTGGGCTTGGCATTGCCCGGCAAGAGTTCTATATCTATTTCCTCAGTGAGTTCAGACTGCTGCCATCCTTCGCAAAAGGGCTTGATTTCTTCGGTAGTGGCCGCAATGGATGCCTCATCAAACCCAAAAAAGGACACAATACCGTACCTGAAAATATATACGTATCCTCCCTCATCGGCATAAAACAGTTCATCCCGATCTCCAAACAATAATTTTTTGTGAAACGCCTGTCTACAACCAAAAATATCAATGTTTCCGGCAAGATGAAGCGCTATGGCCTTAAAGTCCATTCATTACTCTGTTGCAAAAATCTCAGTGGTCTCCTTAAAGCTTTTGAATTCCACCATATAGCCATTGGGATCCTGTATAAAAAAGGAAAGGTGCTCCCCAATTTTATCCTGCATAAAAGTGGCCTCGGTGGTAATTTCCAAATCCATTTGGAACAATCTTGTGTAAAGTTCGCCCCAAACATCCACGGGTACAATGATCCCAAAGTGGAACGACGGCAAGATATAATCCTCCAAACGGTAGTTCTTAAAATCGAAATTAAAATTTCCCGATTGCGTAAACGTCAATTGATGACCAAAAAGGTCAACGTCCAACCATTTTTCAGCATGTCTGCCCAAATTGGCCTGGATGACCTCTTGATAGAAGGTCCGGGTCTCTTCTATGTCCTTACATGGCAAGGCGAGATGAAATTTGACCTCCATTTTTTCTGTTTTTCTTTGTTTTTCTTCCAAAACTTTTAAAATATGATCTTACTGCCAACCTGTCCGATTTGTCCATAAAGGGCAGGGCTTCTTTCCAATCTACCCAAAAGGCCGCTTCAAACTTGTGCTTTTCCTTGACCTTGATGGCCGATGGTTTCAAGTGGATCAGAAAATAATTTTTAATAATGGGCTTGATTCTGCCTTTTTTGATGTGGGACAGATAGAACTGGACCTCGCCGGGCGACAGTCTTAATTTTATTTCCTCCCCCACTTCCCTGATCAGGGTCTCTTCCTCCGTCTCCTTCTTTTTCTTTACGCCCCCGGGCAAGGTGTACCGAAGCGGTCTACCCACTTTTTGCAGCACCAATACCTTGTCCTTGTGCAAGGCGATAAGACGTGATTTGACCAATCTTTTCATATTGGCTAAGTTACTATGTAAAAGGGGCAGGGGTCGCCTGCCCTTTCCATAATTAATTCCTTAGTTCTAAATCCACTATGACATAAATGTCATATTCATCATCATTCTCATCAAATGCTGTGTCGATGGTGTAGGTGACCGTAAAGTCTTTCCCTACAAAATCCTCAGCATCCAAATCGTACTTCTTTGCTGCTTCTGAATCAATCTCGGAAAATTCATAGACCGAACCATCTGCATCAACAAATGTGTAGTTGCCCCCCACGTAACCGTTGTAGGTAGCTTCCACCACAAGATCAGCGTCCTGTGTGGCAGGTACTTCCAAAAATGCCGCTAAGGACAAGAACATGAAAAAAACAATTTTCATACTCTGGAAATTTGATTGTTGTTATGTGTGTTTGGACATTTATGGCCAAATCATTCCTCTTCGGAACTTTCCAACCCATCCGTATCCAGGGATGTTTCTTCGTCGCTATCGTCACCATCATCATTAACATCAAAGTCTTCCATTGCCATGACCAAGCGTTTGCTCACCTTGATGAGATATGCGGTATCCTCAGTGCGTACCTCTATACACTCCACCACTTCATTGCTGGCGTTTCGGTAGGTGACGATATCATCATCATCGTACCCATCTGGATATTTTTCCACCAAGAGGTTGAGCATGTGGTTGTCCAACTTCTTGTAATCCACGATTACGCGTTTCAGCGCCAATGATTGTCTGTTTTTCATCATTACATGTTTAGGAGGTAAGCAAAAATCAACGGTGCTACAATGGTCGCGTCGGATTCTATAATGAACTTAGGGGTGTGGATGTCCAGTTTTCCCCAAGTGATCTTTTCATTGGGCACCGCGCCGGAATAGGACCCAAAACTTGTTGTGGAATCACTGATTTGGCAGAAATAAGACCAAAAAGGGATGTCGGTCATCTCCATATCTTGGTACAACATCGGCACTACACAAATGGGAAAATCACCGGCTATGCCTCCTCCAATTTGAAAAAAGCCGATACCGTTATCAGAGTTTTTGCTGTACCAATCCGCCAAAAAGGTCATGTACTCAATTCCGGATTTAACGGTACTGGCCTTTAATTCCCCTTTAATGACATAGCTGGCAAAAATGTTGCCCATGGTGCTGTCTTCCCATCCAGGAACCACAATTGGGAGGTTTTTTTGCGCCGCAGCATACATCCATGAATCCTTAATATCGATTTCATAGTACTCTTCCAAAACCCCGGACAACAAAAGTTGGTACATATATTCATGCGGAAAATAGCGTTTACCTTCCTCTTCGGCATTTTTCCAAAGTTTGAAGATGTGCTTTTGCAAGCGACGGAATGCTTCTTCCTCCGGAATACAGGTATCGGTTACGCGGTTCAATCCCTTTTCCAACAATTCCCATTCATCCTGGGGAGTTAAATCCCTGTAATTGGGTACCCGTTTGTAGTGCGAGTGCGCCACAAGGTTCATCAGATCCTCTTCCAAGTTGGCCCCGGTACAGGAAACAATGTGCACTTTATCGGTACGTATGATTTCTGAAAAAATCTTGCCCAATTCGGCAGTGCTCATGGCCCCCGCCAAGGAAACCAACATTTTGGAACCCTGGTTCAACTGTGCTTCATATCCTTTTGCGGCATCCACTAGGGAAGCTGCATTGAAATGAAGGAAGTATTTTTCAATAAATTGTGTTATTTCTCCTTTGTCACTCATCGTAATCATCCATTATTGAATTGGATTTCTTGAAATCTTCGTCTCCTTCAACAAATCCATCTTCGATATATTCATTTTCATCGGCGTACTTATAGCTCAACATTTTGTAATACAGCTTGGCTGCCAGAAAATCTGAAGAGCGCTCATTTTTATTGGGACACAGTTCAACAATGTCAAAGCCCACCACATTCTTTTCTTCAAAGACCCGCTTTAAAAAATCCAGGGTTTCATACCAGAGCAGTCCGCCTGGCTCGGGAGTCCCTGTCGATGGCATTATCGAGGGGTCAAATGCATCCAAATCAAAAGTAATGTACACATTGTCCGTCATTAATTCTATTGCATTGTCCATCCAGAAATCATCCGTTACCATTTCATGGGCAAAAAACACCCTGTCCCGGTCCATGACCAAGGTTTCGGCATGGTCCATACTGCGTATGCCCACTTGCACCAAATTTGTGGTCTCATTGGCCTCGTAAAGGGCACAGGCATGATTGTATTTTGAGCCATTGTATTCTTTTCTGAGGTCGGCATGCGCATCAATCTGGAGTACTGTAAGGTCTTCAAAACATTCGTTGAATGCTCTGATCGCCCCAATGGAAATGGAATGCTCCCCACCTACCATAGTCACCAGTTTGTTCCGATTAATGAACTCCTTCACGGTTTTGTGCACCGCATCAACCATGGTGTCCGGTGATTCAAAATCATCCACGGCATCTGCCAAGTAAATCCCTTGTTTATACACTTCGCTATCTGTTTCAATATCGTAAACCTCCATATTTTCCGAGGCTTCCAAAAAAGCCTCCGGACCTTTGTCAGCTCCTTTTCCCCACGTACTTGTACCATCGTAGGGAACCGGCAACAACACCACTTTTGCCTTTTCAGGCGACCCGTATTCCTTGGGAATACCAGCATACATTCTATTCGTTTTCATTTTAATTAATAATTCGTAATCAGTTTTTGCTGGAAACCAGCAGTTTTTTGGGGTCTAAAAGACCATTTTCATCTTTTTTTGGACCATACCCTAAAATGGACAAGAAATCTTCGGCGGTTTGCTGTTCAGCGAACACCGTGGTTTTCAAATTCCCTTTCTCATCTTTATTAATGAGTATGTGTTTGGGGTGGGGAATGAGACAGTGCTGCAATCCCCCAAAACCTCCAATGGTTTCTTGGTAGGCCCCAGTATTGAAAAAACCGATATAAAGTGGCTTGTCCTTTTTATACTTGGGCATGTAGATGGCGTTCATGTGTTGCTCGGAGTTGTAATAGTCGTCACTGTCACAGGTAAGCCCACCCAATAAAACACGCTCATACTCTTCGTTCCATCGGTTAATGGCCAATGTGATAAACCGTTTGCTGATCGCCCATGAATCTGGCATGGTGGTTATGAATGATGAATTGATCATATTCCATTTTTCACGGTCGTTCTGCTGTTTTTGGTATAAAACTTCATAAATGGTGCCACCACTTTCGCCAACCGTGAAGCTTCCAAATTCGGTGAAGATATGGGGGACATCCACTTCGGCCTCGTCACAGGCTTGTTTGATCTGATGGATGATCTCATCGACCATATACTCGTAATCGTACTCAAAGGCCAATGAGTTTTTAATGGGAAATCCTCCACCTATATTAAGGCTGTCCAAGGTTGGGCACACCTTTTTAAGGCTGATATAAACCTTTAAGCACTTTAAAAGTTCGTTCCAATAATAGGCTGTGTCCCTAATCCCCGTATTAATGAAAAAGTGCAACATCTTCAATTCTACTTTTTCATTGGTTTTTATGGATTGGTTGTAAAACGGAACAATATTTTTGTACCCAATACCCAATCTTGAGGTGTAGAACTCAAATTTTGGCTCTTCTTCCGAAGCAATTCGGATGCCCACTTTGTATTTTCCGTCAATAGCACTGCTCAACAATTCAATTTCCTCGTAATTGTCAATGATCGGAATACAATTGGTGTGTCCTTCATTGATCAGTTTGGCAATGTTCCGCACATACTGGTCCCTTTTAAACCCATTGCAGATAACATAGGTATTCTTGGAAATTTTGCCTTTCTTCTTTAAGTGTTCAACAATATTGATATCAAAGGCCGACGAGGTCTCTATATGAATATCGTTTTTGAGCGCTTCATTCAAAACATGCTCAAAATGGGAGCTTTTGGTGCAATAGCAATAATGGTAAGACCCCGCATAACCATGCTTGGCCATGGCTGCGCCAAACCATTCTTTTGCCCGTTGTATGTTTTTGGATATTTTGGGCAGGTATGTGAACTTCAAAGGGGTTCCATAGCGTTGGACCAGATTATATAGGTCTACACCGTGGAACTGTAACTTGTTGTCCTTTAATTGAAATTCCTCTTGGGGAAAATCATAAGTCTGCTCGATCAAGTCGATGTATTTCGTTTTCATTTGAATTTCGCTGTTTTATTAAAAGATAGTGAGAAAAATAGAAGTCTGGAAATTAAAATTTCTCAGATGCGAAATTCAAATACGGTATAGGCCACAAAGAATGGACTCCGTGAGAAATCACGGATTACGGAGTGCACTTCGGAAGTCAGCCCTACTATTCGGTGTCTTAATCGTAAGACGGCTTTTTGGGTAGACTTCCTTATTCCCAAAAGCCCGAACATGAAAAAAGTTTTCAACGCTATAGGCAATGCGTCCTTTTAGAGGGACTCATTCATGGGGTAAACATAAACAAAAAATAAATACGCCAACTTTTTTAACGAAAAATTATTTTCGCTCACAATATGTTGCAAATCAACAATTTAATGTCAAAAAATCACACCATGCCACAAAGAGTCTTTTATGGGAACCTGAGAAAAACTGCTACAAAACTTCTATTGCATTGCGGATTATTCGTCCAAACACAGATCCCAAACCAACACCCTTCTTTATCCTACCAATGGGGGCTTGTCATTGATCAAAGGCTGATTGTAATGACGTCTTCCCGTTGCCTTGTACATTGCATTGGACAAAGCTCCCACAATTGGTGGCAATGACGGTTCGCCCAAACCTGTCGGGTCAATGCCGTTGTCCACAAAAAAGGTTTCTATTTCCTTGGGCGCCTCCATATTTCGAATTAGGCGGTATGTATCAAAATTGGATTGTTCCGGTACTCCATCCTTGAAGGTCAACGCGCTATAGGTAGCATGACCGATACCATCCACAATTCCACCTTCAATTTGGTTTTTTGCACTCAATGGGTTGATCACGATTCCACAATCCACGGCACACCAAACTTTGTCCACGTTGGGCGTATTGCCGTTCATGGTCAAGTCCAGCACTTGGGCCACATAGGAATTGTGGCAATAGTAGGCCGAGACACCTCTGGATTTTCCGTTGTCTCCATTGGTCCAATTGGATTTCTCTTTCACCAATTTCAACACACCCGCGTAGCGTTCTGGGTCATAATCATTTTGTTCGGGATCGCCAACAGGGTTTGATATGGCCCGATCAAACAACTCCAAACGGAATTCAATGGGATCCTTACCGGCGGCTTCTGCCACCTCATCCATAAAGGCCTGCTCCGCACCAGCAATGAAATTGGAACGGGGAGCGCGCCAAGCCCCAGTGGTCACATTGGTCTGTAAACTGTGTTTTTCTGCCAAGTAATTGTCCACGGCACCTGCAGGGAAACGGTTTTCAAAAACGAGGTCGTCATTGGTTCCTGCTCCACGAACATGCCATGCAATCAAATTGCCGTTTTCATCCAGACCGGCCTTATATTTTACCTTGTAGGAGGGTCTATAGGTTCCCTGGGTCATATCATCCTCTCGGGTATACACCAATTTAATGGGAGCACCCATCTTTTGGGAAATCATCGCGGCTTCCACCGCAAAAGTTCCATACAAACGACGGCCAAAGCCTCCCCCCATTCGGGTCATCATTATATCTATTTTCTCTTTGGGCATGCCCAAGACCGAAGCTAAGGTCATTTCCAAGAACTCTGGGGTCTGGACAGGGCCCAATAACTCCGCCTTTTCTGAAGTTACGTGTGCAAAAAAGTTCATGGGCTCCATGGTATTGTGCGCCAAAAAGGGTGCACTATAGGTACTTTCCACAATTTTCGCAGCCTTTTTGAATGCGGCGTCCACATCTCCATCTTTACGGGCAGCTTCTTTCGGGGCCGTGTTGACCAATTCGGTCAATGTTTCATCATGGTATGCACTGCTTTCCAATTTGGAATCTTCTTCCCACTGTACCTGCAAAGCCTTTTTGGCTTGCATGCACTCCCACGTACTATTCCCGACAACAACGGCCAACTCTGCAATGGCTCCACCATCAGACCATTGTTTTTCCGCATCTTCAGGATAGACCACGATGGGGAATACATCTTTGATTCCCGGCATGGATTTTACGGATTCGGCATCCATATCCTTCAATTTCATACCAAAGGCAGGCGGGTGCACGATCATGGCGATGAGCATTCCCTCGCGTTGAACGTCCAAGCCAAACAGTGGTTTTCCCGTCACAATTTTTTCACCGTCCACATTCTTGCGGTCGGTACCGATGATTTTAAAATCTTTTTGTTCCTTGAGTTCGACTTCTTCGGGCACTTCAATTCCGGCTGCCGCAGAGGCCATTTCTCCATATCCGGCAGATTTGCCACTCGCTTCATGGGTCAGCATTCCTTCGGAAGTAATAATTTCACCCACAGGAACCTGCCATGCTTGGGCAGCGGCCTCCTTCAACATTTGTCGGGCTGTGGCCCCGGCCATACGGAGACCTTCCCAGCCTTGGCGAATGGATTGGCTTCCTCCTGCCAATTGACGTGTGAATATATCGGTGTTCAACGGAGCTTGTTCCACGATGACATCTTTCCAAGCCACATCCAACTCCTCGGCCACGATCATGGGCATGGCTGTTTTTACGTTTTGTCCTATTTCTGGGTTGGGCGACATGATGGTCACCAAACCGTTGTCCCCTATTTTCAAAAACCCATTGAGTTCAAACCACTCTTTGGGCATACTGTTGACTTGCTCCGGGGTCATCTTACAGGAAGCCAACCAACTGAATCCGAGAACGAGCCCACCTCCGGCCAAACCTGTATTTCGTATGAAAGCACGTCGTCCTATTTTTGTCTTTACAAGCGTCATTGTTGTATGTTTTTAAAGGATGGTTATGATTGTGATGCTGTTTTAACAGCTTTCCTTATTCTTAGATATGTTCCGCAACGGCAGATGTTACCGTTCATGGCGGTCTCTATTTCCTCATCCGTAGGGTTTGGATTCTGTTCCAAAAGTGCGGAGGCCGTCATGATCTGCCCTGCTTGGCAATAGCCACACTGGGGCACATCCACTTCCAACCACGCTTTCTGTACGGGATGATCGCCATTTTCCGAAAGTCCCTCAATTGTTGTGATTTTCTTATCGCCGATACTGGATACCGGCAAAGCGCACGATCTTGTGGCCGTACCATCCAGATGAATGGTACAGGCACCGCATTGTGCAATACCACAACCGTATTTTGTCCCTACTAATTTTAAATGATCTCGCAAAACCCAAAGTATGGGCGTGGAAGGATCTGCATCCACTTCTTGCGTTTTTCCGTTGATGTTGAGTGTAAATGTTGCCATATTGTCTAAAATTCCATTGAATTTATGGCTTTTTTAGTAAAGACCCATTCCAAATTAGGGCATCTTGAAAAAAATTAACATTATGTTCTTAAATTCTTCATAAATGCTACAACTTGCACCTTACTTTAAAAGAAAGATGAGCAAGATTCGGGTTTCATTGCCTTGATGGACCACATACTTTTGTTATCAAATAATTTGTAAGCCATGACAGCACAAGCCACATACAATTACAACAGGATAGCAAAGGCCATTGAATTCATTGCCACAAACTTTAAAGAGCAACCTTCCTTAAATGAGATTGCCGAATCGGTTCATTTGAGTCCGTACCATTTTCAACGCCTGTTCACGGATTGGGCGGGGGTAAGTCCTAAAAAGTTTATGCAGTACATCAGCATTGAATATGCCAAACAATTGCTGAAGGAAAGACAGGCCACTTTGTTCGATACCGCCCAGGAAATGGGTTTTTCAGGGACAAGCCGGCTTCATGATCTTTTCATCACCATAGAGGGAATGACCCCGGGGGAATATAAAAATGGCGGCGGGAACCTTAAAATCAACTACAGTTTTGCCGAAAGTCCCTTTGGCAACTTGATCGTGGCCTCCACCCCAAAAGGAATCTGCCACATGTCTTTTATTGATGATGAACAGAAGGGATTGGAAGATTTAAAACTCCGTTTTCCCAATGCGCAGTACCATCAACTATTGGACAAAAACCAACAGGATGGATTGTTTATTTTTCAGCACGATTGGGCCAAATTGGATCAAATAAAATTGCACCTGAGCGGCACACCCTTTCAACTGAAAGTCTGGGAAACCCTCCTCAAAATACCCCAAGGAAGTTTGACCACCTACGGCTCCATTGCCCAAAAAATTGATAGCCCAAAAGCATCCAGGGCAGTGGGTACGGCCATTGGGAACAACCCTGTTGCCTTTTTGATTCCCTGTCACAGGGTGATTCAATCCTCTGGTAAACTAGGCGGGTACATGTGGGGCAATACTCGGAAGAATGCCATTATTGGATGGGAAGCCGCACAAATGGATTCGGGGCAATACTAAATTATGGAAAAGATGGAAGAAACCTCATCCCAATTGAAACCTTTGAGTTGGTCTTTGGTTCACGAGGACCTACATGAAAAAGGATATGCGACTGTTCCCGGTTTTCTAAGCCCATCGGAATGTGAGGAGTTGATACAGCTTTATCAAAAACCCAATGGGTATAGAAAAACGGTGGTCATGGAGCGCTACCGATTTGGTCTGGGTGAATACAAGTATTTTGATTATCCGCTTCCGGAGAAAATTCAAACGCTGCGAACTGAGCTTTACCCGCATTTGGTTCCTGTGGCCAATCTTTGGATGAAGGCCTTGAAAATTGATACGGTTTTCCCCGAGACACATCAAAAATTATTGGAACAGTGCAAAGAGAAAGGTCAGCTGAAACCCACTCCACTGATACTCAAATACGGCGAAGGCGGATTCAATACCTTGCACCAAGACCTCTATGGAGACATCTACTTTCCCATGCAAGCTTTGCTTGTGTTGAGCGAGCCAGAGGTGGACTTTTCCGGAGGCGAGTTTGTGATGACCCAACAAATCCCAAGGGCACAATCCAAAGCCATTGTGCTAAAACCCAAACAGGGCGATTTAGTGTTCTTTACCACCAATTTTAGGCCTATGAAAGGAAAAAAAGGGTACTACCGTGTGAACATGAAGCATGGGGTAAGTGAGGTTACCCATGGAAATCGATATGCGATGGGCATTATTTTCCACGACGCGGTCAGCTGATATGGAGCAGCATTCATTGATTAGTGATTTAGCAGTCAAAAAGGGAATCAAAAAAGGAAGAATCCTCTTCGCTGGAAATAAAAATCTAAAGATTTATGGTACCTTGAAATGTGCTTCGGGCAAACGCATGAAACGTGAAAACCGTGTATTTTTCGGTTCGGAAGAAGAAGCACTTTCAATGGGATACAGACCCTGCGGGCATTGCATGAAGACGACTTATCAAAAATGGAAAAATGGATTTGTTCAGTAGCCAAATAGACTCTAACAAAAACTGGTTGCCTTGTGATGGCATTGTCAATTACCATGGCCCAATTTTGGATTATGACGAAGCGAATGCGTATTATGACAACTTATTGAATACCATCGCTTGGAAAAATGATGTGGCCATAATTTATGGAAAGCGGATTGAAACCAAACGAAAGGTGGCCTGGTACGGAGACCGCCCTTTTGAATACACCTACTCCAATACCACCAAAGAGGCCTTGCCGTGGACCAAAGATTTATTGGAGTTGAAACGATTGGTGGAAAAACAAAGTGGGGAAACCTATAATTCGTGTTTGCTCAACCTGTACCATTCTGGGGAAGAAGGCATGGCATGGCACAGTGATGCCGAAAAAGACCTCAAAAAAGATGGTGCCATCGGTTCGCTGAGTTTTGGGGCCGAGCGACGATTTTCCTTTAAACACAAAAAGACCAAAGAAAAAGTAAACCTACTTTTGGAACATGGCAGTCTGTTGGTCATGAAGGGTACCACGCAAACCCATTGGTTACATCGACTCCCTCCTACCAAAGTCGTACATAAACCACGGGTAAACCTCACTTTTAGAACCATAGAATCCTTTTAAGAAAAGTGATACAACACTTTATTATTAATGCATTAAGCATAGACCAACCCATTTTAGCCTTTTCTTAGCTTCATTATCCTTTGCCTAGTTTTTCTTAGTCTTTCCTTAATCCACTTGTTTTAGGCATACATCTATTTTAGCCCGCATCTTTGGCATTGCAGAAGCAAATCTCTCAATGCAATGAAAAATCAATCTATTAAAAACCAATTTCAATCAAACTTTAAACATGATTCAAACGAAGAATGTCTGCAAACCTATACGCAGGCACAAAATTGGCTTCTTCGGGACTTGTACGTTTCTACTTCAAGTCCTATTGTATGTTGCTCCAACAGCATCCCTTGAAGCACAGACACCCAGCGACGCCCTTATGATGCCATCCAAGAACATCTGTGTCTTGTTTGCCTATGACATGGGTTCTTTTGACCGATATTGGGAGGGTGATTATTTAAGGTCCAACGAGACCATCGCAACCGTTGACCGCAATACGGTGCTTCCCATGGCCGCCATTGGCATTTTGGATGACCTCAATTTTTATATTGCGCTGCCCTTTATAAGAACCGAATCATCGGAGCCCAATGGAGGAAAGTTTACGGGGGCCCGTGGTTTTCAGGACCTGGGCTTGGCCGTTAAATATCGAGCCATTCAAGAAACTGTGGTCAATGGGGAACTTACAGCCTTTGCCACTGCCAGTTTCTCCACCCCTTTCACCAATTATCTTTCAGATTACATGCCCTATAGCATAGGTTCTGGTGCTCCTGAATTCGCCCTGCGGGCCATTAGTCAATATCAATGGAATAACGGATTTTATATTCGAGGTTCCATTGCCCATTTGTGGCGCGGCTATACCGAAGCGGAACGCGATTATTATTATGCTGATGGCAGTTATTACACGGCATGGATGGACGTGCCCAATGCATGGACCTATGATGGCGTAGTAGGAAAATGGCTGTTCGATTATTCCCTGAAACTTGAGTTCAGCTATACAGGATTGGCCTCAACCAGCGGAGATGATATCAGGGCCTACAATGCGGCTCAACCCACAAACAGGGTGAAATTTGACCGAATTGGCTTTTCCGCCCAGTACTATTTTAAATCATTGAAAGGTTTGGGCGTTGTGGCTTACCATAATAGAATTATTGACGGACGCAACATGGCCAAGCTAAGCAACACCGGTTTTGGTGTCACCTATCAGTTCAACCCATTCAAGAAATCAATCCAAGTAGAAGAAAATGAACAATAAAATATATACACTGTTATTGGCCATGGGGCTTACCATTTTAGCTTCATGTGAAAAAGATACACCAAGGTACCTTCCTTATGAGGGGTATGCCTTCACCGAACTTGATGAGAACGGAGGGGATTGGACCCCGGTTTTATTGGATGCCGGGGATGCCATTGACATCAATGCTCCAGACGCTACAGATTCCCAAGCGTATCAAGATGAGCTTGATGCTGCAAAAACGGCCATGCTGGGCATGACATCCGAACAAAGGAATGCCGTAAAATATTGGACCAATAATCCCACTGTGCGTTGGAACGAGATCGCACTGGAACTCATTGCCAAATACAACCTAATTCCAGGTCCCAATGCAGATGGCACCTACACCTTGCCCAATCCTGCAAATCCGGAAGGCCCACCGGCATTTCCATTTGCGCATCCACCGTATGCATGCAGGGCGTTGGCGTATATGTCAGTGGCCCAGTTTGATGGCCTTATCAGTGCTTGGCATTACAAGTACCAATACAATAGGGCTGCCCCTTATCAAGTGGATGAAAGCATCAAGTATGCCTATGAAGAAAATGACATTCCTTCCTATCCTTCGGATGGGGCAGTAATTGCAAGAGCTTCGCGCAATATCTTAACCGCCATGTTTCCATTGGAAGCAGAATATCTACAAAATTTAGAAGAGGAACATTTGGAAAGCCTTATACTCTCCGGCGGAAATGTACAGAGTGACATTACAGCAGGGGTCACCATCGGTGATGCCGTATCGGCCATGGGGCTCTCCCGTGCCAGCAACGACGGAATGAAGAATGCACAAACTCCCAAAGCAGTTTCCGATTCCATCAAACAAGCTGCCCTTGATCGATTTGGTTGGGCTTGGGACAACCTTGAAATTCCTGAACGTCCAGTAGGGTTAACTCCGTTCTTCAGTAAAGTGACCATGTGGAGCATAGACGATGTGGAGAGTGTTCGGCCTATCCCGCCGCCCGCATTGGATTCCCAGGAATTCTTGGATGATGTGGAGGTATTGAAGGATCATGCCCGCAACATGACCGATGAAAAACGAAGGATTGCCAACTTTTGGCAAGACGGCTTGGGTACCTATACCCCGCCCGGACATTGGAACCGAATCGCCAATGAATTTATTGTGGAATATCGTCTCAACCCATTGCAAACTGCCCGAACCTTGGCCTATATGAACATGGCCATCATGGATGGTGGTATCAGCTGTTGGGATGCCAAATATTACTACCACTATCCAAGGCCCATTCAACTCATTGAAGGATTTGAAACTATAGCTGGGACCCCAAATTTCCCAAGCTATACTTCAGGGCACAGTGTGTTTTCCGCTGCGGCATCCGAAGTACTGGCCTATATTTTCCCAGAGGAGGCATCAACAGTAAGGGCATGGGCCGAGGAAGCCGCAGTATCACGTGTTTATGGTGGAATCCATTGGAGTTTTGATGCTACCGTAGGTACAGATCAAGGTAGAGAGGTTGCCCAATATACCATTGACCGAGCAAGGGCAGATGGAGCAGACAATTAATGTAGTGCTGTACAAAATCAGTAAACCCTAAAATTGGATTGAGTCAATCATTAATTGCATTGCACTAATACATCGCTCAGAAAGCTCATAGTTTTGTTATGAATCAATAAAACAATACAACATGAGCGATAGTAGTAATACAATTTTAGGAATACTGGCCGGTACGGCCATAGGAGCAACCTTAGGGATATTGTTCGCTCCGGATAAAGGAACGGCAACACGCAAAAAATTGGTGGAACAATCCAATAGCTTGGTAGATGATGTTACGCAAAGTACCACACAATTGAAAAACCAAGTCGTGGATAAATTTAGTTCCAAGACCAGTTCTTTAGAGGACGAAGTGGAATCCTTGGTCACCTCCGCAAGCTATAAGGCAGATGATGTAATCTCAACATTGGAAGCTAAGCTAAAGGAGCTCAAGGCCAAAAACAAGAAACTTCAAACCGCCTCTAAATAGATGAGTTCCCTAAAAAAAATAGGCTCAGTTACAGCTGAATCCATAGATAACTCCCAGGAATACCTGAAACATTCTTGGGAGTATTACAAGTTAAAGCTGTTCATGCACACCGCCGAGCTCAGCATCGGTAGCGTGAAACTGGTTTTTTTCTCGATTTTGGGAATGATGGCATTGGGACTCTTCTCCATTGCCCTGGCCATTTATCTGGGAGATGTGCTGGAAAATTTGGCACTGGGCTATGTGCTCACGGGTGCATTGTATATCCTGTTGATGTTCGTTGCCTATGCCCTATTTAGAAAGAAAATTGAAAAAAGAATCATCAAGAAACTCTCAAAAACCATTTTAAGGGATGAATAAGACCGATTTTGCATCCATGAAGGAAATAAAACAAGAGTTGAAAATCTTACGGCTCAAGAAAGACATCAACTTGGAGGCACTTAAATCCAATAAGAACACATTTGAGGGCTTTTTGCAACCCTTGACCGTTGCCAACCGAATTCTTGGCCCTTTGAAGGGCTTTGTATTCGCCTATCTTCTTAAAAGATTGTTCCGTTAAATAAGGATGACGTCCATTCTTAAGCCACTTTGACAGCTTTGGGAAGATTCTTATTGATTTTTGAAAACAGCAATTCGCCGTTAACAGGCTTTGTAATAAGATCATTCGCCCCCAACCTAAAGATTTCTTTCCGTGTTTTGCTGGTGTTATCGGCAGTAAGCACAAGTATTGGTATATCGGGAGAACAATTGGCTCTTCCGCCCCGAATCATGGAAGTGGCCTCAAAACCGTCCATTTCTGGCATTTGAAGATCCATCAATACTAGGTCAAAAATTTCTTTTTCCATAATTTCCAGTGCCTCCTTTCCATGATTGGCAATGGTTAAACTCACATTTTCCCATTTTTTGAACAACAACTTCACCACGGTTTGGTTCATTTTGTTGTCCTCGACCAAAAGAATGCGACTTGGCTCCAAACCATCCCCTATCATTTGGGAGGACTGCACATTCTCGGTGAGTTCCGTATTATTTTCCTCCACTTCAAACCCAAGGCTCAACATACAAGTTGTTCCCTGTTGGGGATTGTTTTTGATATCGATGGTGCCACTTTGCAGGTCCACATACGTTTTAACAATATAGAGTCCCAATCCCAAACCACTGAATTCCCGCTTGTCCATAAAGGATTTTTTGGTGAAAGACTCATAAATAGTGCTCATTTTCTCCTTGGAAATCCCAATGCCCGTATCCTTTATCTCAAATTCAAGATTAACACGATCATCACCTTTTCGTTTGGAATGGATTTTAACCTCTACACACCCTTGGTTGGTGAATTTGATGGCATTGTCCAACAAATGGTTCAAAATCTGGACTAATTTTCCCTTGTCCCCAACAATTCTGGTGGGCAATGCATCAGGAAGCACAAAATTGAAAGTCAAGTTTTTGGCTTCAGCTTTTGCCTGTTGCACCTTTTTGACCTTTTCCAAGGTTGATGGAAGATCAAAAGAGACTTCTTTTAATTCTTGATTGCCTTTTTCAATGACGGTAAAGTCAAGAATATCCTCAATATAGCCCAATAGGTTCTTTGACGAACTCAAGATAAGCTTGCATTTCTCTTCCAAATCCACCTCTTCCTTATTTTGCTGTAGCGAAGTGGCCACTCCCATAATCAGATTCAATGGTGTTCGGAGTTCATGGCTGATATTGGACAGAAAAGATGATTTTATCTCGTTCATATCCTCTGCCCGTTGAAGGGCGAGCAACTGATTTTTCTCATTTTCCATCCGCAGATTCCGGATTCTATTGCTCATGGAGATGGACAGGAAGATAATCTCCAATCCAATACCAAATTTTGCCCCATTATTGGTGAAAAATGAATTTTCAATGGTATTGAAGTTATTAAGGATAAAGACCACAAATCCAAAAACCAAAAAAGAAATACCAATAACAAAATAAGGGTCCACTTTCACTTTTTTGCTCTTGACCACTGCAATGGAAGCAATCATGTGTACCAAGACCAGAATACCAATTGCGTTGGCCAGTGGGTAACAATACTCCAACAAAGGTGGTACGGCAACCAACAAAAATGTCCCAAAGGCAATACCTATGCCCAGAGCTTTACTGGAGGCATGCAAAAATGTACTGTGCTCCCTTAAATTCAGGAATTTATCCCCGTACTTTCCAAAGAAGAAAAGCGAAATGAAGGCTGTGAGCAATACCGCCCTGTCTGAAAGCCAACCAGCTTGCGGGGTAAAGTACTGGTGAAAAAAACCGTCCAACGAAAACTGCATCAGGGCAATGAAAAGCACATAAAGCCCATAGTAGATAAAGGCACTGTCCTTCAGCGCAAAAAAGAAAAAGAGATAGATGATACAGGCCAAGATCAAGATGCCGTAAAAGAATCCATAAAAAACCTGTTCCTTATAGGTCAAATTAAAGAATTGATCTTTTTGATACAGTTTTAAGGGCAACATCACCACTTCCCCGTCGCTTTTCATATGAATGAATGCCTCCACTTTTTCATTTGGCTTCATCTGTATATCAAAAATGGACTTTCTATGCTGCACCGTCTTTTGGGCAAATGGAATCTTATCACCGCTATGCTGTTGTTTCACTTTTCCATCATCACTGACCAAATACAGATCAACAATATCCGTGATGGGTCTTGCGGTTTCCAGATAGTAGTGAACAGACTCAGAAGTTGGGTTTTCCAAGGAGAATGTCAACCAATAATTGTCGCTGGAGAAACCCACATTTTCCTCAACACTTGAAAGTGGAACAAACGATAGGTTTGGATTATTTTGGATTTCCTCAAAATCATAGTTGTTCTGACCCGCCAATAGGACAGATGCTCGGGAGCGGATGGAAATCGAGTTGGAAACACTATGGTCTTGTTGCGCTTGGGCATGTACTGCAGCTGAAGACAACAATACAACAGCTTGCAAAAAAATACCCACTGCCAAATTTAACAGCGTAGTTGCGTGGTGCATAAAGTAGGCTTTGTCAATACCACCCTTTGGGAAAGTGGAATTGTGTTTACTTTAACCCAAATGGTTCTCATTTGAGTTATGACTTAAAGATGGCAAAACCCTTAGAAAAGGGCAATATCTGGGGATGTTTGGCAATTTAACTCGATGTACTGTAGTTCCATGCCCTTATTTATCTTATAAAATAAGGCTTAATCCATCATATACCATGAGCTTCCCGTTGCACCTACTTGGCAGGCTTCATTAAAAAAGCAGGCTAACCGTTGCTATGGAATAGCGACGCTTGCCTGCCAAGTTTTTTTAGATCTCCCTACAACTAGGACTTACATTGCGACAATACCTGTTTGGCCCTGTCTTCTCCCCAATTGGGATAAAATGGTGTCTCTTTGGGTTCAGTGGTGGCAAAAAGTTCAATAGCTCTTTCCACATCTTTGCAGTACGGTGTGGTATCCTTGCCAAAGTATTGGGCCGAGCCCATATCCCATTCTGCTCTGGAAAATATCACACGGGGATTATTGGGTGCTAGTTCAATGGCCTCGTTGTACAGTTTTGTATTCTTCCCCGATAATGTCATGCCGTAGGTTGCTCCATCAAAAGCAATCCAAGCTGTGTTCATCATGGCCTCCACTATCAATATCTCGGGGTTTTTGGGTGATATGTTTTTGGCCACATCGATAAATTCTTTGGCCTTGTTCAATTGTTGGGACAGTTTTGTTTCATCCTTCACGCCAAAAGAAGCTGTGGTATTTACGAGGGCCACATAATAATAGGGCAACCAATTGTCCGGTTCGGCCATGGCAATGCGCTCAAAAAGATTGGAAGCTTCCGTTATCTTTTGTTCCCCCCAAAGTTGCATGCCTTTGGACATGCCTTGGATATATTTATCTTGTGCGGAAGTTGTAAATGATACGGCGATAAAAATTATGGCTACAAGTTTTTTCATTTTTTTGGATTTTGTGTTGTTTTATGAATGATTTAATGTGATTCAAAGATGTAGTACTGAGCACTTTTTTGAAATCTTAGCTTACCGAGTTGTGAAGTTTTACAGATGAATTGTCAAAGATTGTCCAATTGGTTGCTTTTCGTATTGGTGCTGATGGTCCAAAAGAACCCCACAAAAAAGAAACTGTCCGCCGGGGGTGTAATTTCCCTTCGGGGATAAAAGCCGCCATCATTGGGGACATTGGCATATTGATAGTTGCTCACATTGTTAAAGCCCAAGACATTGCTCACCGAAAAGAAGAGTATTTTTTGCTGGTCAATCAGATAGGCCATATTAAGGCTTAGGTTGTTATAGGGTTTGGTTTTCCCATCCATAAAATTCTTGGAATTGGGATTGTTATAAGGCCTTCCCGAGCCAAAGGAATAGGAAACCCCCACTTGGCTGCGTAGTTTTTCAACCCAATATTTGGTGACGATTGAAAAATTGTGCTTCGGGGCAAAATTTGGTGTTGCGGTTTCGGTAAAATTTCGATAGTCTCGTTTGGTATTCAAATAACTGTACGATACCCAGTAGTCAAGGTTGCTGATGCTCTTATTATCCCTCCAGAAAACATCGATGCCCGTGGCGTAGCCCTTTCCCAAATTGGAATATTCCGAATTGAAGCTTGGAAGTTCCGTATCAAACTTTACCAAGTCATCATAATCTTTGTAATACGCCTCCGCCCTAAATGTCTTACCATTATCCAGGTATTGGTAATTTAGAATGTAGTGCGATGTTTTTTCCAAATCCAAGCTTTGATCAAACTTGATGGACTCGGTCAACGGTTTTTGATAAAAATCGCCATAAGCCAATGAAAACTGACCATTTTCACTGGATTTATAGGCCAAGGACAATCGCGGCGAAATGGAAAACTGATCCAGCACATTCGAGTGTTCCGCCCTGGCTCCTAATTTTAGTGCCAAATTCTGGCTGAAAAATAGATCTCCCTCCAAAAAACCGGCTACCAACACATCATCATAGCCACCATCAAAGGTAAATCCATCTGGGTCTTGATAGGTTTCATCGTATTTTGTACTGAATAATTCGACCCCCGTGTTCAACTCAAATCGGTTGGAAAATCCTTTTTTGACCTTGACTTTTATGTGCGAATTGACTTCTTCGGTATCTATGGCATCTTCGATAATTGCAATCTCATTTACATCATTTGAAACACTGGCTCCTGAAAAAAGGCTCCAATTGTTCCCGAAAAAGTGTTTGTACGATGTGTTGAAATACAGATTCCGATTCTTAAGTTGAAAACGGACCAAATCCTCAAAATTGATGTCTTCTTGGTTGATATCCAGCGTTGCTTGGTTAAATCCCGTATAAAACTTAAACATACTCCGGTCTCCTTTGACCCTAAAAACACCCTCACCCGAAATGGATTCATAAGGGTCGTTCCATTCCATTCCTTGAGTGGAGGGAATCAAGGCTTCATAGGGGGCAAGGTTGATATAGCTGGTATTTATGCTCAAAGAGGTATTGCCCCAAATCTCGGTATGCCCCACTCCACTTCCTACGGACATCACTTGAATATCGGTCTTTTCCTCATCGGGTTCATCCGTAGTGTTCAACAACAAAACACTGGAAAGGGCCTGACCGTATTCCGCTGAATATCCGCCAGTGCTGAATGTAATGCCCTTGAACAAAAATGGGGAAAAACGGCCCCGGGTAGGGACATTGTTGGTGGTGGCATTGAAAGGCTGGAACACCCGAAGCCCATCGATGAACACCTGGGTCTCTTCCGCACTGCCCCCACGAACAAACAAGCGACCATCTTCGTTGACCGTTGTTGTACCGGGCAAGGTTTGCAAGGCCGCCACAAAATCACCTGCCGCTCCGGCTGTGGTGACAATGTCCAATGGTTTCAAGACGGATACTTTCGAATTGTCACCGGCTTCAAAGGTTCCTGCGGAAAGGGTTACCCCAGTCAGCTGATTGATGGCCTCGGTCAGTCTTATTTTAAGGTTTTTCAAATAGGAAACCTCCCCCACCTCATAATGAGGGTCATACGCTATTGCTGAAATAACAAGGGTTTGTGTACCGGTTTCAGAAGTTTGGAAATTAAAATTGCCCTCTTCGTCTGTTGAGGTGCCATCATACGTGCCTTCTAAATAGACATTGGCCCCAACAATGGGATTGCCAGATTTGTCAATGACATTGCCGCTTATGGTTTCTTGGGCCGAAGATGTCCCCATAAGGGCTAAAAATAGGACCAGTAAAAACGATTTCATTGCTGTTTGCTTTTTGGTTGATGCCCAAAAATCTTACAGCTAGCCAAAAAGGCACAAAAAGAATAACCGAACTGTTATTTTCGGTTTATGAACCGTAGTATGCTACTTGCTCCTCTCCTAAAAATGGTTTAGACTTTCGATTTATTCAGGAAACGGGTTCTCAATCCATACACCAACATCACGATTGCTGCAATCAAAGATCCCAAGGATTCCCTTCCTTCTTCAATATTTACAGTTTTCATTCCGTGGTCCAACTGGACGCCTTCATAGGTTTCTGGCCAATAGATTACGAACAGCACCAAAAAGAAGGCCATGAGAATGAAGTAGATAACTGATTTTAGTTTTTTCAACAGGAATAAAACGGAAGCTACTGCTGCCGTCAAATAAATCAATATCCATTTGAGTGCATCTGGATCATTGAACTGTACCACGATGGCATACCCGAACAAAAGCGCAAAAACAACTGCAAAAATTTTGAAAAACGTTTCCATATTTATTGAATTACATGATTTTTTAGCACTCCGTAAACTTCTGTGGCAAGCAATTCTTGTTGGGGCAGATTGCTTTCACTATTGGTCACTAAAATGGGCCAATCTTCCTTGTCCTCTGGAATTCTTCCGTGAGACCCTCTCACCAATTCAGCCTTTAAGGGAATTACATCCATAACCGTTCTAAAGCCCAGTTTCTTTTTTAAGAGTTTCCATATCACCTTGGGCATAACCAATTTATCCGAGGGGTCAGTAAACATTTCTACGGGGTCGTAACCCGGTTTTTTGTGGATATCCACCATACGGGCATAATCGGGCGCCACGGCGTCATCTTCCCAAAAATAATAGGTGAACCAACTATCCTTATCTGCCACAAGCACAAAATCGCCTGCTCGCTCGTGATCTATATGATGGGCTTCCCGTTCGTTCTTTGGGATAACTTTTTCAATTCCAGGAATTGTTTTTAGGTATTCATGTAGCTTCTCATAATCCGTGGAATCTTTGGCATAAACGTGCGCTATTTGATGATCGGCAACCGCAAAAGCTTTGCTTGCGCCTGCATCCAAAAGTTCCAGTCCTCTTTCAATCCGAATCCCCAAATACCCTTTCTTTCTTAAATAACGGTTAATGTGGATGGGGTTGGACACGTTGGTGATGCCATACTCTGACAACAAAACAATATTGGCTGATTGTGCTTCATAATACTCCACCAAATCCTTGACCACAGCATCAATCTCGTTCAAATCCTTTTGGAGGATATCAAAGTCCAGTCCATGGCGTTGGGTGTTATAATCCAAGTGGGGCAAATAGACCAAGGTCAGGGTCGGATTGTTTTCCTTATCCATTTCCATCGCGGCATCGGCAATCCATCTACTGGATGCTATGGATGTTTTGGGTCCCCAAAATTTAAACAATGGGAAGGTCCCTAATTTTGCTTGAAGCATATCCCGCAAGTTGGTCGGATAGGTGTATATGTCCGGGATTTTTCTACCATCCGCCAGATAATTGGGGCGTGGCGTGGCGCTAAAATCCACAGTGCTGTACATATTGTACCACCAGAACATATTGGCACAGGTAAAATCTGGATGCATCGCTTTCAATTCATCCCAAATTTTGTTGGATTGCACCAAGGGATTTCCCTGCCGCCAAAATTTGACTTCCAATTCTTCTTTAAAGAACCATCCATTCCCGACAATACCGTGTTCTGTTGGCCACTTGCCCGTTAGGTAAGTACTTTGTGCCGAACAGGTGACAGCTGGCAAAACAGGCTTCACTACGCTGCCCTTCCCTTTTTCCAGAAAAGTTTTTATAAAGGGGGTGTGTTTGCCAATCAACCTATTGGTAAGTCCCACAATGTTGATTACAACGGTCTTCTTCATTTTAATCTTGATTTCATCCAGTCCAGTTCCCGGGCAATGGACTCTGTAATCGGCACTTTGAGTTCATTGGGCAAAACATCCCAGGTATAGGTTTCCACCTCAATATGATTGCTTACAAAATTGTTCTCCAAATAATCCAATACTTTTACAATCTGATCTTGCGTGGATTGAAGCAACCCATAATCCTTCAAAAATATGGGCACGTGAAAATGGGAACGCAACTCTTTAAAAGGTGCTTTTTTTTCCAAAACAATGGGCAAATCGTTATATGTTTTCACTTTTCCATCCACTATTTCCGTAACCTGATGCAAATACACGGACTCGTTGAATTGGGCCAAGGTGTTCCACAACTCCTCTTCCTTATCGTTGTCATACATTATTTTGAGGGCCGCACTCACTTGAATCTTACCTACATAAATGTTAGCCGCCTTGAACTTTTCAAAAGTCAAATTTGGGGCTTCATAGGCCAATGCGAAATGACACACATCATAACATACCGTAATATATCTTTTGAGCAGTTCCTCTGTTTTTTCCGCACTGAATTGAAACGGTTCAAAAGCCTTGATGGCCTCGGGAACCAAATAATCTTGGTAGTAATCAATTACTTCTTGGGTGTTTTCCAAAAAACCGTCGGGTTCTGGTTCCACATCCAAATGCATGTACCTGCCCGATGCTTTTTCTATTTTGTAGAGTTCCAACGCCACCTTGACCATATTTTCTGCTCCTTTGGCAAAGGCTTGTCGTTTTTTAGATTCACTATCAAACCAATGCTTATAGGAAACGGGGGATGTAGAAATACCACATTCCATGCCTTCTGGGGCCAAAAAGTCCAATTGTTTGAACAATCGCAAGGTATACTCCAACCGTTCATTTGTGGTCCAATCGGGCACATGAACTTGGTCTTTTACGGGTTCTCCATGGAAATTCCCGTAGGGAAATCCGTTCATCGTAAAAACGTAACAGTCATTTTCGGATAGCCAATCTTTGAAGCCCTGAAGCTGCCCATCGTCCAGTTCCAAACTGGCCGTGTTGCCCAATCGAAGCCCCAAACCAAACGCCTTGTTTGGAGAAACGGATTTCTTGATTTTTGGTAAATGTTGCTTTAGGCTGGTAAAGGTTTCTTCCCAATCTCCACCTGCGTGGATATTGGTGCAATAGGTCAGGTGATATTTGTCCTTGATCCTCATAGAGAGTTTTGCGGCTTGTACATAAAGCTTCGCACTGCTTTTTCCATTAATTTATAGTCGATACTGTGGACATCTGTTTTGGTTCCGATTTTGGGAATTAAGGGAATGGTAAGTTCGCCTCCCAAATGCTCCCGGAACTCTTCGATTCCGTTGAGGAGTTCTTTGATTTCTGCATCTTTTTCCAAAGGAACCTCCAAGTTAAAGCCTACTTTTCTCATGACCGAAAGCACTCGCTCCAAATCATCTTGTAACACACCGACCAAACTGGAGTACACCATGTCTATGGCCATACCTATCGCCACTGCTTCACCGTGTCTGAGGCTGTACCCTGTCATATATTCCAATTTGTGGGCCGACCAATGGCCAAAATCCAAAGGTCTGGAAGAACCATTTTCAAAAGGATCACCACCTTTGGCTATATGCTCCATATGCAATTCTGCGCAACGGTGAATCAGATAGGCCATGGGCTCCATTTCCCGGTTGGCCAGTGCTTCTGCATTGGATTCGATGTATTCAAAGAATTGTTTGTCCTTGATCAAGGCCACTTTGATGGCCTCTGCTACTCCCGCCACCCAGTCACGCTGTTCCAAGGTCTTTATAAACTCCAAGTCGTTGATGATAGCGTAGGGAACCGAAAAAGTACCCAAGAAGTTTTTCTTATCAAAAGCATTTACGCTATTCTTTACCCCTACCGCCGCATCGTTTTGAGCCAAAACGGTGGTTGGAATTCGGATGAGTTGTACCCCCCTATGAGCAATAGTGGCGGCATAACCCACCATATCAACTATTGCACCACCTCCAATAGCTACCACAAATGAATGTCTACAAATAGCATTATCATTGATGGCTTTAAGGCATTTGTCCAAGCTGGACTGGTCTTTTTTACTCTGTTCCCCACCTGGAACGGCGATAAGTTCAGTAAATTGGATTTGATTCTTGAAGTGATTGCAGTATTCTTCGATTTCCTTTCCTAGATTCGGATGATGGTCCAACACTCCTTGATCTACCACGAAAAGACATTTGATAGCATGGTTTGGGCGATAGTCGGCCAGTACATTTTTGAACAAAGGATTCTTTACCGCAAATAAATGCTGGGTAAAAAGCAATTGATATGTATACCGTACTTGAAACTCTTGTCGAATCGTAGGTAGCGTATTTTTATTCATAAGCTAGGTAACTGCAAATTGTTTGGCCAAATACATGGATAATGGCAACAGTAAGAGCATCAATACTCCTATAATTAAATTGGCGTGTGCAACCGCCATAGCGGCATCCAACAAAATTATGGACAGCACACCGGACTTTACAGCCTTCTTTATATTTTCTGGTGTATTATGTTGATATGCCTTGATCAAAGGTTTAAAAACCATAAAAGCAAAAAGCCCCAAAAACAATAGATACCAAAGGTCGCCATTTGCATACACTTGATGCAAATAAAACACGCCCGACAGTACTGCAACGTACAACAAACCCGCTAGCAGTATATTGCCCTTGTTCTTTCCGTGCACCTCTCCCCTGCTGATCATGGTCACGGCAAAAATAAATACGATGGGAACCAAAACATAGGGCCAGTTTTCCATTGAATTCAGTAAAGATATACCCATTAAAAGGTTAAGTCCCCTACAAACACCCATATTGAGCGGACCAAAAAATGCATGATGTTTTGCAAATTTGTCATAGGTCAAAATGGCCAAAGCCAAAAAAATGGAAATGATACCACTATCAATATTGGCCAAAAAAGCAAAGTAAATCCCCACCAAAAGCAAACCAAAACCAAATGACCTCGCTTTGCCCAACGGAACTATCCCACTTGGAATTGGCCTTTCGGGACGCTCCACTTTATCAATTTCAATATCAAAAACATCGTTGAGTACCACACCGCCAGCATATAAAAACACAGAGGCCATGATCAACATAAAAGCTGGATAAAAATCAACTGCCGGTATATCAAAAGCGTCCAATCCAGCAAATAAACCTGCAATGGATATTCCTGCTAAAATATCGGCTGCTGCTGTTGGTAGATTGGCAGGCCTGCACAGTTGAAGATATGCCTTTACACGTGGCCCCATTAAACGATGTTGTTGTCCTCTACCTTTGGCTCCTGACCACGAAGTACACTATTGTCATTAAATAGTTTTCTTTGGTCGATGGCCTCTGGATTCAACCAATGCTCTTCTTTCATTTTTCCAGACCTACCAAAAAAGTCCAAAGCATTTTGGTAGCACGTTTTAACCACATCTTCACGGGAAACTCCGTTTTGAAGCATCAAATTTGCTGTCTTTGGAACAGCCAATGGGTCGCTTACGCCCCAATCGGCAGAGCTATCCACGATAATATTGTCGCTACCGAACTTTTTCACCACTTCTACCATTCGTTGGTTGCCCATTTTGGTTTTTGGGTAAATTGTGAATGCCGCAATAAAACCTCGGTCCAGCACATCCTTAACGGTTTCTTCGTTGTTGTGATCTATCACCACCATTCCCGGGTCTATACCATGTTCCAGACAGACTTCCATACTTTTGATGGTTCCTGCTTTTTTATCCCTGTGCGGGGTATGTACCTGAACCATCATGTTAAAGGCCTTGGCCAGTTCCAATTGCTCCCGGAAGAAGCGGTCTTCGGCCTCAGTTTGGTCATCGTAACCGATCTCACCAATGGCCACAACGTTCTCTTTATGTAAATACAGTGGCAACAATTCCATCACCTCTTCGGCCAAGGGCACATTGTTGGCTTCTTTTGAATTGAGCCCGATTGTACAGTAGTGTTTTATCCCAAACTGTGAGGCCCTGAACGGCTCCCATCCCACAAGACTGCTAAAATAGTCTTGAAATGAGCCTACCTGAGTCCTAGGCTGACCCAACCAAAAAGATGGCTCTATCAAAGCCACAACCCCAGCCGCTGCCATGGCCTCATAATCATCGGTTGTTCTTGAGGTCATGTGAACGTGCGGGTCTATTATCATTAATGTATCATCCATGATCTTATAAATTTTTCCAGGTTATTTCACCCTTTTCTACTTTTTGTAGGTGGGTATCATAGGTTTTGAGTAATTTTTTCGCTTCATCAGAGTTTGAATGGAAACAAACCAAGGTTGCTGCCTTTTGTTCCCTTTCCGTATCACTTTTAAACAAACGTTCTATGTCATCAATTAGATTACCTTCCAGAAAATTGGATACGGGTCGCCAAAACATCGGGTCAATAACTCTGGAAGCGGCCCATCTTTCATGTGCATAATCGGAGATAATCCGCGCCAAATCCTTGTTGGCCATTTTCTCAACTTTAGGTATCTTCTTCAAATCTTGCTGCATAAAAGCGGCCTTGAGATACATTTGGTTCCACTCAGCCGTCGTAAAATATTGGGATGGGTATGGATTGTATTGGGATATGGCATTAAAAACCGTGGCGATGTTGGTCCGTAGTGCTTCTACGGCAGCAAACTTGAAGCTTTCTGGTTCTGGCAACAAAACCAAATATTTTAGAAAGGTTTCCAATTCGGTTTTATCCGCAACCTGAATCAATTGCTGTACGGGTTGTAAAAATTCTCCGCTAGCTTCCAGCACGGAAGAAAGCACAAATATTCTGGAAATCTCCAAGGTCGATGCCTTTTGAGTCTCCAAATAGCTTTTCCATTCGTACTCCTGAGGGCCGAAATCGGTAATGGGCGTATCTTGGATTTTGGTAGTGCACAGACTATAGGTAATATAAAGATCTTTTCGGCTTTTGGCTTTTGAGATTTGCACCACAGCACCTGTCAACCATTGGAATTCTAATTCGTTTAAATTTAATTGCAGAATATCGGAGAGATAATCTTTAGAGGTTTTGGCCATAAGATATAGACTAGAATCTGTTGGTTTTACAAATATAACGAGGGTTCAGCGAATTTATTTAATCCCTTCAATTTATCTTTGCCCAAAATTTGCAGTCCAAAGTCTTTTCGGATATGTTCAGTAAAATCAGGGATAGACGGTGTCTTTATGTTTGTTTTGATTCAAAAGAGCATGCCAAGGTTTGACCCCTCATCTATTTAATTTTAGCTAAACAACCCGTAAAAAAGCCAGAATGTTGTAGTTATGATGGTGTTTCCAGATTCCGATTTCAATTAAAAACCTTAAATATCAGCCCACCAATGGCGGCCTGTCCGAAATAAAAGGCTGCTTGTAGTACCTTCTACCTGTGGCTTTGTAAAGCGCATTGGCCAATGCCCCAAAGACTGGGGGGAAAGGTGGCTCTCCCAGACCCGTAGGGTCTATTTTATTTTGAACAAAGTGCACTTCTATGTTTTTTGGTGCCTCAGTATGACGAACAATGCGGTAGCGATCAAAATTGTGTTGTTGTGGTTGACCATCCCTAAATGTTAATTCACCATACATGGCATTGCCAATACCGTCAATTATGGCACCTTCGGCCATATTTGCTGCTGCATCAGGATTGATGACGATACCACAATCTATTGCACACACTACGTTTGTTACTTTAGGCTGACCATCCTCCAAAACAATATCCAACACATGGGCAGCATAACTGTTATGACAAAAGTATGCCGACACCCCTCTATGCACACCCGAAGGGGTTTGGCCCCAATTCGATTTCTCTCGGACCAGTTTCAAAACACCTGCCAAGCGGTCTGGATCATAGTCATTTTCTTCACCCACAGGGTTGCTTTTGGCTCTTTCCAACAATTCCAGCCGGAAATCAATCGGGTCTTTTCCCGCTGCTTCGGCCACTTCGTCCAAGAACGATTGTTCCGCCCCGGCCATAAAGTTCGAGCGGGGCGCCCTAAATGCACCAATGGTGATATTGGAATTGATTTCCCATTGTTGTGCCAAATAATTATCGACGGCCCCGGCGGGGAAACGGTTGGCAAAAAGAGGGGTTTCGGGAATTCCACCGGCTTTGACATGAAAGGCCACCAAATTGTTCTTTTCATCCAGGGCGGCTTTATATGATGCCATGTAGGATGGACGGTAAATCCCACAGCTCATATCATCTTCCCTGGTATAGACCAATTTTACAGGAGCTTTTGCCTCTCTGGATATCAATGCGGCTTCCACGGCATAGTGCCCATAAGCTCGTCTCCCAAATCCCCCACCCATTCGAGTGAGTTCAATGTCAATTTTTTCCACAGGTATGCCCAATCTAGCTGCAACGGTTGGAGCAGTTAAAACTGGAGCTTGTAAAGGACCTGCTAGTTTTGCCCCTTCGTCGGTCACATGAGCAAAAAAGTTCATGGGTTCCATGCAGTTGTGTGCCAGGAACGGACAGCTATAGGAACGCTCAATGGTCTTTGCGGCGATTTTGAACACTTCCTCTGGATTACCGTCCTTGCGGGTAGTGGTCGCTGACTTTGCCGCCATTTCATTCATTTGGGCATAGTGGTCTTCCGTACTCTCCAGACCGCTGGGGACATCAACCTCCATTTCGGTACCGAACCGATCCATTTTAAACTTGGAATCTGCAATAGGTTCCCATTCGACCTCCAATTGTTTTTTGGCGTTCATGACCTCCCATGTAGATTTGCCCACAATGGCAACCAGATCCGTAAACGCATTGGTATCGAAATAACCCCGGGTGAAGCTGTCTTCCAGTGTCTTTATTTTAAACACATCCACAATCCCCGGCATGGTTTTGATTTGGGAACCATCAAAAGATTTTAGTTGCAGGCCAAATGCTGGAGGATGTACCACCATGGCCGTTAAAGCTCCATCAAACTGATAGTCAATGCCAAACAAGGGCTTTCCGGTGACAATTTTATGGTTTTCAACACTTTTTTTGGATGTTCCGATAATGGTAAAATCCTTGACCTCCTTCAAGGGCACTTCTTCTGGCACTTCCAAATTGGCCGCTATGGATGCCATTTCTCCAAACCCTGCAGATTTGTTGGTAGCGGTATGACTTAAAACACCTTTGGCAACTGTGATTTCAGCAACGGGCACTTGCCAGGTTTGGGCAGCAGCCTCTTTCAACATTTGTTTTGCGGTGGCCCCGGCCATACGCAATCCTTCCCACCTTCTTCGGATACCTTGGCTACCTCCGGTAAACTGCCAACCGTAGTCCTCTTGGTCAAAATTAGCCTGCTCCACCAAAACATTTTTCCAATCAACATCGAGTTCATCGGCCACGATCATGGGCATGGAGGTGATCACCCCTTGGCCAAATTCAGGATTCGGAGCCATAATGGTTACCAATCCATTATCACCGATTTTCAGATAGGCATTGATTTCAAACCACTCCTCGGGCATTTCGAGGGCGGCCAGTTTTTCGGCATCCTTGGACTTACAGGAGTTCAATATGCTAAAACCAAGTACCAGCCCTCCACTGGCCAAACTGGTGTTCCGTATAAATGCCCTTCTTCCTATTTGTGTTTTAATCAGTGTCATGTTATCTTTTTTGGGTTGATTCAAGAATTGTTTTCCGCAGCCAATTTCACGGCTTTTTTGATCCGTAAATACGTCCCGCAACGGCAGATGTTGCCGTTCATGGCCATTTCAATCTCCTCATCCGTTGGATCGGGGTTTTTCTTCAACAGGGCGGATGCCGTCATGATTTGTCCTGCCTGACAATAGCCACATTGTGGCACATCAACCTCCAACCAGGCTCTTTGTACGGGATGGTCCCCATCTTCCGAAAGCCCTTCGATAGTGGTGATCTCTTGGTTACCCACGGAAGAAACGGTCAACATGCAGGAACGTGTTGCGATATCCCCAAGATGCACGGTACAGGCCCCACATTGGGCGATACCACAGCCATACTTGGTCCCGACCAAATTCAAATGGTCTCGCAATACCCAGAGCAAGGGGGTGTTGGGATCTACATCCACTTCAATATTCTTCCCGTTAATTTTTAGATTGAAAGCTGCCATGATGAAGTTTTATTCTTATTAAAGTTATTAAAATATCTTCTTGATTTTAAGGTGTTTGAAGACATTAACGTTCTGGCTCAAGCAACTTGCTAAAGGTCAGATCCGCCAATTTCCATGTATTATCCTCTTTTGTATAGACCTCCGTCACCATAAATGGGTTGCTTACCTCGTTTGGTCCCACAACGGCCAAAAGCGTAATCCGGTTCCAAAGAATTGCAGTATTATCATTGAGTACCTCCACCATGACCTCATGGACATCGGCCTTTTTATAATGGATGAAGCCTTCCCTGATAATATCCACTTCCCGCTCCTTGCCCCAAGTACCGCCCATATGGACAAACTTGGCCTTGTCATGGAAAAGTTCGACAAGCTTATCGGCATTTTTGTTAGCCATCCATTGCCATTTTTGTTTGGAGAGCTCCGTGATTTCCTGTTCAATATCCGTTGATTGTGCCAAGACTGTATGGGCATTGATAAGGACAAGTAAAAAGCTAAAAATCGTTGTTTTTATATTCATTTTTCATCTGATTTGTCAGTGTTCTATTTTGTGCGTATCACGTACACTGCTAAAGGTGAGATCCAACAGTTTCCAATCATCGCCTTCTTTTTTGTAGAATTCGGTCACTGTAAACTCATTTGATACGTCACTGCCACGAACATGGGCCATGAGGGTAATGCGGTTCCAAAGTACAGCGGTATCATCACCAAAAACCTCAACGGCCACATCATGTACATCCGCTTGCTTGTACCAAATACTTCCGTTTTCAATGATTTCTAGTTCCCTGTCCTTTTTCCAAGAACCGCTCATGTGCACAAATTTGGCTTTGTCATGAAAAAGAGTTGCCAATTCGTCCACATTTTTATCGGCCATCCATTGCCATTTCTTTTGTGAAAGTTCTCTTATTTCTTTTTCAACCGAAGCGTTTTGGGCAGAAATTGGAGCAGCAATAAAAAGTGTAACTATTCCAAGGATCAATTTTTTCATATTATCAAGTTTTAATGAAAAGTGCATATTTCTTCAAAAATACAATCCTTAAATACCAATGTACCTACCCATATTACGGGTTTACCTACCCTATTTACGGATTTTGGGGTTGTTGTTTTACAAACTGACTATCAATGCCTTATCTTTAACATTAAATTGTGTGGGTTCATGAAAAACAGGAAGGACATCAATACCGTAGGTGATTATCTGGCAATACGAAAACAGGAGGTCTTACATCCGTTGGTGGGCATTGTTGATTTTGAGCATGTGGTTGATGAAGGAAAAATGATTCCGACCTATAATGCCATGCATTTTAATTGCTATGCCATTTTCTTGAAGGATGCAAAGGGTTGTAAGCTTAAATATGGTGGTAAGCCGTATGATTATGACGAAGGAACCCTTGTTTTTGTGGCACCGAACCAAACTTTGGAATTAGGGGGGTATGAGCCTGATTACGTACCCAAAGGGTATGCTATCTTATTTCATCCTGATATTTTGTTGGGCACCAGTTTAGCTAAAAAGATGCATAGCTATAGTTTTTTCTCCTATTCAAGTACCGAAGCACTGCACCTCTCTGCAAAAGAGAGGAAGATTCTATTGAGTTTGGTTGAAAAAATACAGTTCGAGTTGGAACAAAACCTGGATAAGCACAGTAAAAAATTGATTGTGTCCAATATTGAGCTGTTTTTGGATTATTGCCTCCGGTTTTATGACCGACAGTTTCTTACCAGGGAAACCATGCATCAAAGTTCCCTCCAAAAGTTTGATGTTCTTTTGAATGAATATTTGAGTTCGGACAAACCCAAGGTGATCGGCCTTCCCTCTGTCTCCTATTTTGCGGAACAATTGCATTTATCCCCCAACTATTTTGGTGATTTGGTGAAAAAGGAAACCGGCTATTCCGCGCAGGAATACATCCAGAACAAACTTATTGATGTAGCCAAGGAAAAGGTGTTCGACCCCAGTAAATCGGTCAGTGAGATTGCCTATGAACTCGGTTTCAAATATCCGCAACACTTTAGCCGGCTTTTTAAACAACGGGTGGGGCATACACCCAATGCGTTTAGGATGTTGAATTGATCGGAACAATAGTATACGACATGAATAACTATTTATCAAAGCTTGTCTTCTTGGTAATTCCATTGATTTTTATCTCATGCAACAAGAAGAATGTAAATTCAAAACATACTGCATATGGGAATATGATGGTCCGTATGGCCGAAATTGAGGTAGAACCTGAATTTATGGAAGATTATTTGGCAATTCTCAAAGTAGAATCGGAAGCTTCGGTTAGGTTGGAACCCGGTGTCATTTGTATTTATCCCATGTATCAACAAGACCATCCAAATCAAATCAAGCTTTTGGAAATTTATGCCGATAAAGAAGCTTACAAATCACATTTACAAACTCCACACTTCAAGCATTATAAAAAAACTACTTTGCACATGGTCAAATCATTACAATTGCTGGATATGAAGGCCATTGACCCAGAGACAATGCCAAAAATATTTTTAAAACTGACCCGGTGACTCCTATATCTTTCTACTTTTGGGTGGTAAAGGGTATCTCCCCCTGAGAAGTTTTTGGCTATAAAGGGCTGATAAATGTGACGTTCACATACACCCCCGTCAGCCACTCCGTTTATGACCTGGGTTTCAGTTATGGATTGACCAAAAAACGGCTCAACAGCTTAATGTTTTACCTCATCCTTATTATTCAGCAAAGAGCAATTGCGCAAAATTATATAGGTCATGGCGCCAAACAGGCCACGTATGGCCTCCAGGGTATTCGCTATAATCGTACTCAATGCCCATTTCATCAAATTTTCTCATCATCACCTGACAGTTTTTATAGGCAATGTCCTCTGGACCTCCCATTGAAATAAAGAAATTTTTGAGGTTGTTGTTTATGGTAGCTACATTGTCTTGCATGTACTCATACTGTAGCCCCGATAATTCATCATTGTTGGCGAACCAGCCCGAACTGAACACCCCTAAATGGGAAAACATATCCGTATTGTGAACCCCGGCATGCAAGGTTTGCAAACCACCCATCGACAGTCCGGCCAAAGCCCTGTTCTTGGCACCGGTCTTTACCCGATACTTTTGCTCAACAAAGGGGATTGCCCCTTGTTTGAGCTCATTCTCAAAGGCCACAAGTGCATTTTCATTGAATCCAGCAACTCCACCAGGACTGGAGACATTACCGTCCAACATAGCTATGATCATGGGTTCAGCTTTGTTTTCAGCAATCAGATTATCCAAAATTAAGTTTGTTTTGCCCTGATTGGCCCAACCGCGTTGGTCTTCCCCGCCTCCATGCAAAAGGTAAAGTACGGGATAGTCTTCCGAAGAGTTGTCATACCCTGGCGGGGTATAGACGTACATTTCGCGCCATGTACCCGAGGCCGCTGAAAAATATTTATTGATTCTGATATCACCATGGGGCACCTCCTTCAGGCTATAATAGCCATCTCCCTTAAACGGAATCTCAATACCACTTGCCATGCGTCCCATACCATAAAATGTCTCACTGGCGGGGTCCGCCACAGCAACACCATCAATAAGTAAGGAATAATAATGAAACCCTTCGCTGATGGAGTCGGTGGTTACCGTCCAGAATCCTTCATCATCGATTTCCATATCGTATTTTTTACCGAGGTCTATCTGTAGCTGTTTTGCTTCAGGGGCCTTTGTCTTAAAAATCACCCTACTATCGGGTAGAATTTGCGGATATTGGGCGCGCCTTACATTGGTACTGGCCGGCATTCCCAAAACACTGTATTTATTGAGAATCGATTTATCCACGGGTTTAAAAAGCAATTGCGAGAACATATAAAGGTCATTTTTCCATACCTCAAAATCATGTCCTCCGGGTTCCACGTAGAAAATATGGGGCACATCGTGATCTCGGAGATAATCGCTGGTCCGTTTGCTAAAAGGCATCAAGCCATCTGCATCCCCGCAGGAAATCCAAAGTAATTCCAATGTTTTGGCTTTTTCAGGGTCTGGAAGCAATTCTTGGGGCACTTTGGTATTGGGAGCAGATGAAAATGCCCCGACCCAAGCAAATGTATCCAAATTGCCAAGACCAAAATTCAAGGTCTGTCCGCCACCCATGGAAAGCCCGGATATCGCCCTATGTTCCCTATCCTTGTATACCTTAAAATTCTTCTCAATAAATGGGATCAAATCGTTTAAAAGGTCATTTTCAAAAGTAGCGAACGCCTCTACCCTTTCCTTACTGAAAATATTTCCCTCCACCCGGTCATTCTTCATGGCCCGTCCATTGGGCATCACCACAATCATTGGTTCCAATTTTCCGTCTGCATACAGGTTGTCAAATATTACTTGCGGAGTGCCGTGGGTAAGCCATTCCTTTTCGTCACCCCCTATACCGTGCAATAGGTACAACACCGGATATCTTTTTGATTTGCTAAAACCCGGAGGTGTATAAATCATTGCCTTTCGCTCGGTGCCCACGGTCTTTGACCTGTACATTATACTGTCTATTCTACCTTTTGGTATTCCATTTCTAACTGTATCAAATCCTTCGGGAGCATGTTTTTGGGCTACCGGGTCATTAGCTTGATTGCGCAGCACATTGAGCAGCTTTATGGCATATCTTCTGCCAAGCATGCGATACCCTTCAGCATTAAAATGAAGGTTGTCCTTGGCGTCAGGACATCCTTTAGAGGAAACGATATGCGCATTGGGAATGGTTTCTGGCAATGTGGCCACAATTTTGTTCATGCTGGCACATATTCCTCCCTGATCTGCGTGTACCATTTCCCCGGCAAGCAAAGGCGTTTTTGAGGCCTCTAAATCCAAATCTTCAAGAATGTTGTCATACACTATTTTGACTTTTTTGGGCCAAAGGGTGTCCCCAGTGTTTGATTCTCCCTGATGCAATAGAATTCCCTTGATCACACCGTCTTTTTGGGCAATCTTTGCCATTTCAACAAGGCGACCATATGGATTGCCATCATATTCCGCCACCATGTTCTTTAACCAATCCGGTGCGGTTGACACGTATTCCTTGTAATTGTCTTTGTCAAAAAGTTCAATTTTACAGCCCCCTACAGCCACGTTGATCACACCAACTTTTATGCTGTCCGGAAGTTTTTCCACCAGTGTCCTTCCAAAATAATCAGTGGGGGTCAATCCTGTTTTACACCTACTTAAGGGAGGTACTGCGGTGTACCATTTTCCCTTTTCCCTATTCAGGTCAGGACAGTCAACTGCTTGCAATACCTTAAAACGGTCATTTATGTCAACGGTGTCCTGTGCCTCTATTCGGGCGTTCCCTTCCATATTTGACTGCCCCAAGCTTAAATAAATATGAAAATTGGGGTCCTGTGCCATAATGTTTCCGGTGCACATGAGCATTGCCGCCAACATACAAAAGTGTATCACTGATTTTTTCATGGGTCTATTTTTTCCTGATGGTTTGGTTGTTGTTATTGTGGTACGATGTCATTCGCCTTAGTGGCATACAGCCCCAAAAGAGCACCGGTAAATCCACCGGCCACATCGGTGGAAAGTATATCGCCCGAAACCACTCCACCGACTGTTGTGAATTCAGTGCCATCTGCCGAGTAGGCAAACTCATACTTATCACCATTTGCCTTTATTTGAAGATGTATAGGTGCTTTAAGGTCTACTTTTTCACTTGCAATAATCTCTGAAACGGTTCCACCCCTACGATTGGGCCGTGCGTTTTTCTCCAGCACCAAAAAATAATCATCTCCTTTCTTGGTCACCCCAAATACATAATTGGAGCCTTCATTCTGAAAGGCGGTCACACCAGCCAAATCAGTTTCAGATTTGGGTTGATACTCCAGGGTGGTTGTAAAGGAAAAACTATCGTGTTGCTGACGATAGAAAAGGGTCGATGTGGGTTTTAATTCTTCTATGTGGGTATCGAATGGGGTAATCTCCAAACCTTTTTTGGTTTGCTTCATAAAAGCTTCACGGGGTCCACGAAGACCTATCCATCTATAATCCAGCTTTTCTGAAGAGAAATTTTCGGTATAGGTAAAGTTTCCATTGGGAAAGAACCCTTCCTGTCCCATTTTGTTCTCGACCCCTTCGGGCATCTTCAGCTTTGGCTCCATGGGGATCAATCCGTTTTCAAAAACGGGAAACGTACCCGACCAATCCACGGGCAAAATAAACGTTTCCCTTCCCGTGTTCACCCTATTCTCCTCGTTGGGCCTAACCGCCAGAAAAACACCGTAATATTTATCATCTGGTCCCAAGACCAAATCGGCATGGCCTGCCCAATCCACTTTGTTCTCTCTTTCCTTGGGAAAATAGCGCTGGGTAAGGATGGGATTGCTCGGAGCGGGCACAAAAGGGCCTGTGGGACTGTCACTGATAAAAATCACTTCACTGTGCCATCCCCCTGTGCCACCCTCAGCGCACATGAGGTAATATTTTCCATCTTTTTTATAAATATGTGGTGCTTCAATCCAGATGGGCTTATCGGCCAAATCCACCCCTCCATCAACGATGATTTTATCGGTACCGGAAATGACTTGGTCCTTTTCCACATCATATTCCCAAATTTTGATGACCCTGTGTCCGCTGTAGAGTTCCTTGCCCTCGTCTGGAGCATCATTATGCACTACATAGGCTTTCCCATCATCATCAAAAAACAGTGATGGGTCAATACCATTGAATTTCAGGTGGTACGGATCGCTCCAACCTGCCTTGGGGTCTTTGGTCTTCACCACAATGTTCCCCGCTCCCCCGGCAAAGGCGGTAGTGATCATATAGAAGGTATCATTGTTTGGGTTATAGGTGATCCCTGGGGCATATACCCCTTGACTTATTCCTGTATCATGGACATCCAATTGCGAAACCCGATCCAGCACATGGCCAATCTGGGTCCAGTTCACCAAATCCTTGGAATGAAAAATAGGCACTCCCGGAAACATGGCAAATGAGGAACATACCAAATAGTAATCGTCTCCCTTTCTGGTGATGGCCGGATCGGGGTAACAGCCCTGAAGGATGGGGTTATAGAACTCATCAGCTTCCAAGGGATAATCCTTATACACTTGATCATTGCCCTGGTACACCACTTTTGTGAACACGGGTGTATTCTTTGGGGCCGGATAATCATGGTTTTCGATACCGTTGAAACCTACCAGCGCAAATAACGCTAGAAGAATGGTCATTAAAGGGATGTTCTTTTTATTCATTATATACTTTTTAAATTTTTTAAATCACTACTTGGCCCACTCCTTTCCTTCGGGCGTTCTCCTCCATTCAAAATAATTGTCAAGGACTTCCAGGGAAGCCTCACTGGGAACAGTTCCAATAACTGGTTTTTGCCGAAAATACATGACTTCCTTGGTTTCATTGTTGAAAGCTGGCCAATTGGGCACTCCTTCGCCATTGGGGTCCCCATATTTGGTAAAATTGGTCCAATACGTCCCCATGGCTTCTGAAATTTCCGTATCCGATTCACTTATGTCAGGGTTATCCAGATTAAGGAAGACGTAAGCGACTTCTTGGCCGTGAGGCGACCCGTATCCATAGTTGGGAGAATCCTCGGGGTAGTCTGGATGTTGGTCAAAATAATAATAAAACACCTTTGAATCCCCGGTTTTGGCCTGAAGCCTCGCCCAACTCCACGTTTGCCATCCAAAGGCGGCATCACGGGCCAAATCGCGGGCCGTCTTGGTCACCGCATTCTCTTCCAAAGGATATGCTGTTAAAAGGGAGTCTGCGTAAGGCCCATACCGAAGATGCACACTCTCTGTATGCTTTTCCGGGTCTTTTTCCCGAGAAAAACTGGCTCCTTCATCAGAATTGTAACCGATCAATACCGGCACATCATTGTACTTGCCCGATTCATAAAGCACAAATTGATCATCTGGAATTACATAGCCGTCAATAATGGGCCATGCGCCTCCCATCCCCATTCCCATGGGAAGTTTTTCCGCAGGAATGTCCCTTAAATCTTCCAAACTGGATGCTCCTGCTTTTTCTGCATAGGAAACTCCATCTTGTTCTGCCACATCCAAGGTTTTCATATTTTCACCCGGATAGGTTGTTGGCCTTGGCGGCCCGAATGAACCCCCACTTTGGGAAATAGCTCCATGAAACAGTCCTTTGGCCAATGGAGAAGCGCATAACATGCTGACGGCGATACCTCCCGCCGACTCTCCAAAAATGGTGACTTTGCCCGGGTCGCCACCAAAGGCTGAAATGTTTTCCTGTATCCATTGCAGTCCGGCAATCATATCCAACAAGCCATAGTTTCCAGAAACATTGTTGGGATTCTCTGCACTTAATTCAGGATGCGCCAAAAAGCCCAATTGGCCCACCCGGTAGGGAATACTGACCAGTACCACCCCTTTTTTGGCCAAATTGGTGCCATCATACACGGGTTCTGAAGTTGACCCAAAACTAAACCCACCTCCATAGATCCAAACCAAAACCGGAATTTTTTCGTCCGGGGATTTTGCCGGACTCCAGATATTAAGATACAGACAGTCCTCGCTTTTTCCTGAAGGCGGATTTCCTCCCTGCATGGGAGCAGGTCCAAATTCGGTGGTCTGCTTTACGCCTTCCCATTCATCGGCGGGTTCTGGGGCCTTCCACCTGAGGTCTCCCACCGGAGGTGCGGCAAATGGAATTCCCTTAAATACGGTCAAGTCGTCTTCAATGGTTCCTTGTACTATTCCATGCTTAATCTTTACCTGGCCGGGTTCCAATGGTTTGGTGCAGGAACCCAGAGAAATTATGGCTAATGAAAACAATACTAAACTTATATTCTTCATCACTAATGTTTTGGGTTGGTTGTTCTAATTCTGCCAAAGGTTGGGCAAGAACCTAAAGTACAAAAGATGGCGCCAGGTAGACCAGTCGTGCCCCCCGTTTCCACCTACGTAGTATTCGTGTTCTATATCATGTTTATTTAATGCCTCGATGAGACCCTGAACCCTTGCATTAAAAAAACCTTCCGCTTCCTTGGTACCCTGGCCCACAAAAAGATAATCTATCTTATTATTTACTTCTGGGTCATTTAAAAAATGGGACAACGTGGTTTCCGCAGTGGTATCTCCAGCACTAAGAATACCAAAATTCGCAAATAAATCGAGCGAGCGGAAACCGATAAACATACTATGCCGACCTCCCATGGACAAACCGGAGATTGCCCTTCCTTTGGGGTTCGGGATCGTGCTATAATTTGCATCGACCACCGGAATGACATGGTTTCTAAGTTCTTTCTCAAAAATATCGAAAGTGAGTTCAGAATGCTGTGGATGGTTTCTGTGTATGATCTGATTATTGGGGATGGCAATTATCATGGGCTTGGCTTTATTTTCTGCCAAAAGATTGTCCATGATTAGATTCGCTCTGCCGTCATATACCCAATTTGAAGGCAGTTCGCCACTTCCACCCAATAAATAGAGAACGGGATATTTTTTTTCAGGGTCGTATCCGGGCGGGGTGTACACGTACAGTTCACGTTCGCCTTGGGTCACATTAGAATGATAAATGTGACGGGTGACATTTCCATGAGGCACCTCTTTTGCATCATAATATGCCGGACTATCTCCATGTACGATCAATTCGCTATAGGGAGGCATGGCAGTAAATGCCGCATACGTGTTATTTGGATCGGCCATTTGAACGCCATCAACCCGCAAATGGTATGCGTACATATCAGGAGGTAGTGGCCCAATGGTCAATGTCCAAATACTATCCTTTCCTTTGGTAAAAGGAATGGGTTCCCTGCCCTTACCCAAAGCTGTGTTAATGGCGCCTGGATTTAATTCCACTGTTTGCGCATGGGGAGCCTTCAAACGAAACGTAACGGTTTGGTCGTCATGTACTTCGGGAGAGTTTACCTGTGCACTAAAGGGGATGAGCCCTTCCGTATCTTTCTGGGGGTTGTAGTCCAGATTTACATTTGCCTGTTGACCAAAACCTAAGGTCGATATAAACAGAAATGCAAATGCGAAAATTGTATAAAATAAGCGTGTAAAAATCATTTCAGAAGTGTTAAGAATTCAGTGTTGATACTTCAATTTTTAAAAAGCAGTTGTGCATATTCATATAGACTTCTCCGCCAGGTCAACCATTCGTGGGCGGTGTCCTCTGATTCATAAAAAGTATAGTCGATACCCTGTTTTTTCAGCATATTTTTGAAGGCACCCACGGTTTTCATGAAAATATCCGGCTCTTTGGTTCCCAGCCCGAGCCAAAAAACGTTGATCTGTTCATTCACCGCATCGCCATCATGAAACTTTCCGTCCAAAAATGTGGCAGTGTCAATCTCATCACTGTTGGGATAGTTTGATGTACCACTAAAACCTCCGTAAGAAGCAAACTTGTCCAGATGGTTCATGATGATGCGCATGGTCTGGTTGGCGCCCATAGAAAGTCCGGCAATGGCCCTGTGCTCCCTATCAGATTTTGTTCGGTATTCTGTATCGATCAATGGGATGACCTCATTGATCAAAACCTCCTCAAACACCGATTGCGGTCGTGCACTACCCTCCGATGGCCTATAAGCATAGCCGTTATCCATGACAACAATCATGGGAACCGCTTTATTTGCCGCAATCAGGTTGTCCAAAATAAGATTGGCTTTTCCTTGTTCGGCCCAGCCTGTTTCATCCTCAAAACTACCATGTTGAAGGTACAGTACTGGGTATTCGGTTGTAGTGTCTTTGTTGTACCCCGGAGGGGTGTATACAAAACATCTTCTCCAGGCCTGGGTTATGTTGGAAAAATAGAGCTGCTCGGAAACCTTGCCATGGGGAACGTCCTTCAGGGCATATTTTTCTTTATCCTTGGCGGGGACTTCGATACCACTCCCCCATCTACCAGCACCATAGTAGTATTTGGTGCCAGGGTCGGGAACCGAAGCGCCATCAATGTTCAACTGATAATAGTGAAAGCCTTCATCCTGCGGAGCTGATTCGCCTGTCCAGACCCCTTCGCTGTCCTTGGTCAAATCGTATTTAACACCGCCGATGTCCAATTGTACTTTTTTGGCTTCCGGGGCAAGGATGCTGACCTTGACACGTCCTTCAGAATTGACTTTGGGATATTCTTTCCCCGGTTGGTTGGTCTCTGAAGGTTCATAATTTGATTGTGCCACACATGTAATCTGTGCCGTAAAAAAAAGTATCGCTACAATAGAAAATGCATGTTTCATGATGCTTTCTTTTTGCCTGATCAGATTAGTTGAAAAGAAGCGGGGCAAGTTCATGCAGGCTACGTCTCCAAGTCTGGAATTCGTGGGCAGTTCCTTCGGAAATATAGGAAACGGCATTTATCCCGGCCTCTTTTAATGCGGTGGCGGCACTCTTGACAGCTTCGGGTCTTTCCTTGCTCCCACAGCTCAAGAATATCAGTTTTACATCTGCATTTTCCTTGATGTCCTCGGGGCTATAGGTGCCTCCGCTAAGAAGTCCGTAGTACGAAAAGACCTCGGGCTTGTTGAGCGTGATCATTTTTGTCTCCATCCCGCCCATGGAAAGGCCGGCCATGGCCCTGTGCGACTTATCGGCCATGGTACGGAAATTGGCATCGATGTAGGGAATCAATTCGTCCACCAAAACGGTTTGAAATGGGGTAATATCAAAATTCCTAAGACCACCAAATTTGATTTCATTGGTCATTCCATACGTCATCACAATAATGAAAGGTTCAATTTTTCCCTCGGCTATAAGATTGTCCATGATAAGGTTGGCATGTCCTTGGTTGCTCCATGCGGTTTCATCCTCGCCCCATCCGTGCTGCAGATACAATACGGGATATTTTTTAGATTGATTTTCAGTATACCCTGGAGGGGTGTACACAAAAGCCCTTCGGGAAGTGTTGGTGCTTTCCGAAGGAAAAAGAACTTGTTCAACCTTACCGTGTGGCACATTCTTCAATGCATAAAAATCCTGATCATGGGCCGGTATCTCTATGCCACTTTCCCAACGCACAGATCCATAGAAATTCAGGGCGCCCGGATCATTAAAGGTACCACCATCAACATTTACATGGTAATAATGGAACCCTTCGTCCATAGGACCCTCGGTTGTGCCCATCCAAAAACCATCTTCGGTCTTGGTCAGTTTTGTTCCGCCCCTTCCGCCAAGTCCAAGGCTTACCCTTACGCTGTCTGCTGCGGGTGCCTCTATCTTGAAACGGGCATATCCCTGTGAATTGACTTGGGGATATTCTTTCCCGGGTTGGTTTAATGTAGAGGGCTTAAAATCCTCGATTATGTTTTGTTGGTCGGTTTGGGACATAGCTGTGGCACAACATGCCAATGCTATAGCCAGCGTTACAGAAAAAAGTTTCATACTTGTTTGTTTTTAGTTAACTGTTGTTAGATTTTGCTTGTTAGCTGATGTTCTTTAATTGATTAAATTATACACAACCCTCCCTATTTTAATTCTATGGTGCAGCAGCCGTAAGTAAAGGCCCATAAAATAAAGGAAAGCGCATACTATTACTTTTTGTCGATTCCCACTCTGCTCCAGAACAATTTGTAAAAAGGGAAATGACCCAAACATCCTGAAACAGTTTTTTTAAAATTTTGACATCAGGGCTTTCGAGTATTTAACATGGAGTCTTCCCTTTTTCAAGTTAGAAATCCATACCGTTACCTTATTCCATCACTTGACGTTACAGGAACACAACTGAAATACGCTCTGATTCACAAAATAAGTGTTAATTCAACACATTACAAGCGAATATACTATAAATTCTCTAAAAAATTACAGGGAAACTTATGATTCTTTTTTAAAATTATACGTGTTTCGAGGTAAGTGAAGAGATTGGAACAGCTCTATCAATTCAGCAATTGAATTGATTTTACACGTTGTTTATCAATACATTGGGATATTATCAAACAGCATCTAAGCGATGACACTAGCGTTATTTGAAAATAATTTTAGTGTGAAGAAGGAAGGTTCAATTGGTTTGAAATGAATGCGAAAAAAAACAAAAAGCACTGTCAATCAGTCAGTTGACAGTGCTTTGATACCGCCTATTTAGTGGTTCGTCGGGATAATCGAAAGAAAACTCTAATTTCAACAAACTCACAATCAATGCTTTATTCTATTTCCAAAACTGATTAACCGAACTCTAAACTGCATTCAAAACGGTACATTCAGAGGCAAAACTTATAGGTGTTTTGCAATATAAGTTTAATGAAGTTTCTTAAAATATGGTTTGCTATTAACCGCTATCTAAACTTTTTTATAAAAATTTGTGCCGTAAAATGGCCTTTATATACAACTGTCGCATGTGGTAGTTATCCTAATGGTACTATTGCTATTTTGAAAAGACCATAAATATGCGGGGCATTGTACTAAACCTTTTGGACAGGTAAAATATAACTCAAGGGGTAACCTTCCCTAACATGAAATTCCATACTGTTATCCAAATTTCGGTAGTATAATCTACTAATAGAAATTAAGTCGCTCTTCATATTCGTTTGAACTATAGTCATCTATTATTACTAGTATTTAAGTAGATAAAACTTATATTTGCATTATAATCTATCGTTTTCCGATATGCTAAAGAAATTCGATGAAAACAGGCAGGACTTAAAGCCATACGGCTTGACATGTGAGTTATGGCAGCCCAAGTTAATGGAAAGGCCGGATAGACATAATGAGATTGAAATCAACTACTTACCTGAAGGATCATTGACTTATTTGATTCATGACCAAAAATTTAAGATCAAAAAAGGTAGGATGATTGTTTTTTGGGCATTGTTTCCACATCAGATTGTTGATTTTTCCGAAGATGCCCCTTATCACGTAATTACAATTCCTTTTTCCACATTGCTCAGTTGGAATCTCCCAAAGCAATTTTTGGACATGCTCTTTCGAGGCGAACTCAAAGCTACGACTTACAAACCTTCAAACCCTGTTTTAGCAAATCAAATATTCGAACGTTGGGCCGATGAACTTAATAGGGACACTGAGGTTCTGAAGGAAATTTGTAGTCTGGAAATCGAGGCGTATTTAAAACGGTTTGCTTACAGAACAATGAATGCCACTTCTTCTATCGAAAAGGTTGAGCCGCTTCCGATAAATTTGGTCGAAAAAATAGCTGTCTATATCGCCAAAAACTTTAATAGTCCAATTAAAGTCGTAGATGTAGCTAAGGCCGTGGAATTACACCCAGACTACGCTAACGTTATATTCAAAAAAGCATTTGGTTATACTATTTCTGATTATTTACTGGAACAAAGGCTGTTGTATGCCAAACGAAAGTTAAGCATTACCCAAGATTCGATAACTTCAATTGCCTATGAGTCCGGGTTTAACTCAATTAGTAGATTCAACGCAACTTTTAGAAAATTTAGCGGTATGACCCCAAGGGATTTTCGGAAGGAGCTTAGTATATAGTTTTTGAAAAGATAAACTATATCGCCAATTTTCTCTCGTTCAGTATTTTTAGCCAACCTTCATAGCTCTTTTTTACGAGATCATTTTTTGATGAAGGTTTATAAACCTGTAAATTTTCCATTGGTTTGGGTAAATCGTCTAAGTCTTTCCAGAGTCCCGCACCCAAGCCGGCAATAAAGGCCACCCCTAATGCCGAAACATCTGCAATACCAATATTGACCACCTTAGTTCCTAATAGGTCGGTCAAGAATTGCATAAGAAAAGTATTGGCCGAAATACCTCCGTCAACATTTAATTCGTTTAGTTCAATATTGCTCTCTGCTTCCATTACGGATATAACATCCTTAATCTGGTAGGTAATGGATTCCAATGCGGCGCGTACAAAATGGGTTTTGTCCGTTTTGAAGGTAATCCCATGAATTGAAGCTTTCCAATCCATTTGCCAGTGTGGTGCCCCAAGGCCGCTAAAGGCTGGAATCAAATAAACTCCTTCATTACTGGTCAAGCTGGTGGCCATCTGTCCCGTCTCAACGCTGTCCTCAAAAAGTTCCAATTGATTTTTAAGCCATTCAATGGTAGCCCCGCAGCTCACGATCACACCCTCTAAGGCATAGTCGACTCTACCCTCTATACTCCAGCAGATGGTGGTAACCATTCCTTTTTCCGACCGTACTAGGTTGTTCCCAGTATTCCATAAAACGGACGAACCTGTTCCCATTGTAGCCTTTGCGGTTCCCGGGCTAAAGCACCTTTCTCCGAATGCTGCGGCATGGGAGTCGCCCATAAGTCCTGTTATAGGAATCCCTTCTGTAAAATGACCGTCTAAAGTAGTAGTACCAAATTGTGCTGAGGAGCACTTTATTTCTGGCATTTTTAATTTCGAAAGACCAAAACTTTCCAGTATCACGGTATCCCATTTCAGATCCGAAATATTAAAAAGTAAGGTGCGAGAAGCATTGGTCATATCAGTCGCGTACATCGTACCATTGGTAAGTTTGTAAAGCAGCCATGTATCGACTGTTCCGAAATGGCATCGCCCTTCATCAATGGCTCGTTGTACTGTTTTGTTGTTCTTATAGAGCCAAATGAGCTTGGTTCCAGAAAAATAGGGGTCAATTTTTAATCCGGTTCTGGTCGTTATTTCGGCTTCCATTCCTTCTTCCTGAAGTCCATTGCAAATTGCAATAGAGCGTTTGCATTGCCAGACCACGGCATTGCACAAAGGATGGCCATGTTCATCCCAAAGTACAAAGGTCTCTCTTTGGTTCGATATGCCACAGCTAATTATTCTTTCTTTATGCCCTGGATATTGTTGCTCAAATTCATGAAGACAATGAGCAACCGCATCGATCACATTTTGATAAATTTCCTCAGGATCTTGTTCAACAAATTCGGGTTTTGGATAATAGGAAGTCAAAGGCACGCTGGCCTTGGTAACAAGTTTCCCTTTTTGATCAAAAATAATCGCTTTAGTTCCGCTAGTACCTTGGTCAATTGCTAAAATATAAGATGTTGTCATATTGGTTAAAACGCTGTTTTTTGATTGACTAATCTTCGTTCGGATGGTTTAAACGATCCATGATCACTGCCAATAATATGACAAATCCTTTGATGATTTGTTGCCAAAAGGGGGATACGTTCAACAAAACCAAACCACTATTCAAAACCCCAATGATCAAAGCCCCTTGCACGGTGCCCGTAATGGAACCCCTGCCTCCCGATAATGAAGTGCCCCCAATGACCACAGCGGCAATAGAATCGAGTTCGTAACTCATACCGGCATTGGGTTGGGCCGAATCTAATCGAGAAACGAGAATGATACCGCCAACAGCAGACAAAATACCTGCGATGGCGTACACCCAGACTTTTACCTTATTGATATTGATACCCGATAAACGTGCGGCACTTTCATTGCCCCCAACGGCATAAATATGCCTGCCGAAGACGGTTTTTCTAGTTATTACCATTGCAATGGCCACCACGACCGCCATAATCCAGACCGGCATGGGAATGCCCAAAAACCAACCCGTACCAATAAAGGCAAAGGTGTCACCAAAACCGGTAATGGGAAAACCTCCTGTCCACAACATTGTGGCTCCCCTGGCAATGGTCAACATCGACAGGGTCGCTACAAAAGGGGGAACCTTAAATCTTGTGATCATCCACCCATTAAAGGTTCCAAGCCCACCTCCAACTATTAACCCGGCGAAAATGGCTCCGAAAACCGTAAACTCCAACAAGATGTTCATCGATGGAATCTCTATTCCGTTTTGTAGTAAACCCGCGGTTATCGCTCCTGCAAAAGCTAGCATAGATCCTACGGAAAGGTCGATGCCTTTGGTAAGGATTACCAATGTCATCCCTACCGAAATACAGACATTGATTGAAATTTGCCGCATGATATTCCATCCGTTCTCGGGAGTCAAAAACTTATCGGACAGTAGGGTCAGAACAACACACAACACCACAAGGGCGATGATGGACTGAAATTTCAACAAGGTGCTTTTAATATTGGTCATTTTGGTGGTATTCTAGCTTGTTCTTTATGATTCTTTATAATATTGCAGCTTGCATAATCAATTCTTCATTGGTATTTTCTTGATTGAATTCGGCATTTATTTTCGTATCACTTAAGACCAAAATGCGATCGGCAATAGCCAAGATTTCCGGTAGTTCAGAAGAAACGACAACAAGACCCAAGCCCTTTTTTGCCAACGAATTTATCAGGTGGTAGATTTCATTTTTGGCATTCACATCGATTCCTCTTGTAGGCTCATCAAGAAACAGGACTTTAGGATTCGTCGCCAACCATTTTGCAAGCACTACTTTCTGCTGATTCCCACCACTTAAGTTTTTTGCAAACTGCTTTTCCGAAGGGGTCTTTATTTTTAGAGCCTCAATATATTTCTTTGACAAACTGGCTTCTGATTTTGAACTCAATAATCCGTTCTTTACGACTTGCCCAACGCTTGCCATACTTATATTCTTGGTTATTTCCATCTGCAAGACCAGACCATCTTCCTTTCTGTCTTCGGGCACCAGGCCCATTCCATTTCTAATGGCATCCATGACGGATCGTATCTTAACTTCTTTGTTTTCAATATATACGGTGCCCGACATTACCTTGGGGTGCAACCCAAAAATGGTTTCCAAAAGCTCGGTTCTCCCTGCCCCCATCAGTCCGAAAATTCCGAGGACTTCCCCCTTTTTTACACTAAAATCGATATCCTTAAAGACATAGCTCGATTTATCAAACTTCCTTGGCAGGCTCATTTTTTCAACTCGTAGCACTTCTTCCCCAAAGGGTACTTTCTCTTTTTGAAACACATCTTTAATATCACGCCCTACCATCAAACGAATGAGGTCATCCTTTTTGGCCTCGGCGGAACTTTCAATAGTGCCTACCATTTTTCCATCCCTCAGCCCAATGAAGCGGTCTGCGATCAATAAGAGCTCATCCAATTTGTGGGAGATATATAAAATGGCCACGTTTTGCTCTTTCAAGGAGGCAATAATTTTGAACAACGACTCGACCTCCGAGTCGGAAATGGCCGATGTTGGCTCATCCATAATCACGACTTTTGCCTCACCGAGTAGGGCCTTTGCTATTTCAACCAATTGTTGTTCGCCCACCCTTAGTTCGGAAACTAATGTGCTTGGGTTTAAATCGCAATTCAACCGTGTCAAAAGTTCCTTGGTTTTGTTGCGCATCAATTTCGAATCGAGAAGCCCAAATGCATTTCGGACCTCCCTGCCTAAAAAGATATTCTGTGTGATGGTCAAATATGGAATCAGGTTCAATTCTTGATGGATAATGGCAATGCCTTTTTGCATAGCCTCTTTCGGATTATTGAAATGAACCTCTTCATTGTTGAAAAGGAGCTTGCCCTCATAGTCAGGATACACTCCTGACAAAATCTTCATTAAAGTAGATTTACCGGCACCATTTTCGCCAACAATGACATTGACCTTGCCTGTGTGCACTTTCAGATTAACATTATCCAATGCGGTAACCCCACCGAATTTTTTGGTAATGCCTTGGGCCTCAAATAATATGTCGGATAGATTCTCCAATTTAGTCGTTGAATTTAATGATCAGGGGAATCACTTTAATCCCATTTATTTGTGGGTCTGCAATATCAATTGTGACGGCTCCCTTAAAATATAGGGCATCGCCAATTTTAGCATTCTTCTTAAAAGGCGGCACAACGGTTTCACGGACAATATTGTTCAATTCAACGGAAATGGAGTTGAAATCCATCGTATTTTGATAATCATTGATATTGGCCATTCCGCTGCCATCGCGAATGGCATTACCAAATATAAATTCGGTCGCAATCCTCAGTTCTTGGTTTTCTTCGAGCAGAACCGTAATGTACTCCTCTTCGATAGCGGCTATCCTTGCTTCACCCTCAATGATAAAATTATACTCATCGCTGATGCCCAGTTTTTTCCCTTTCTGTTCAGTATAATTTTCAAGTTCATCGGAGATATTGCCCAAAAAATCGGAAGCATTGATCGCTGGAAGCGTTTCGATTTTGTTCGCCATAAAATCGCTGGCATAGGATGCTGCATTGAATGTCAAATCACTTTTGCTCTTTTTGATTTCATCCAGCGGTTTAATGTTAACGGAAGCGTATAAGGCAAGTCCGAGAACCACAACCAGAATGCTATACTTTAATACTTTATTCATAATCAGTTATCTGAACCATAAGCTCCAAACTCATCGATATTTTCTTGGGTAACTACTTTTACCTGTAGAGGCGTTTTTTTGCTGAAATCCCGTTTCCCCTTTAAGAATTCATCTGCCATTTCCGCTGCGGCTCGCGCCATTTGCCTGGGCGATTGCATAGCAGTGGCCGATATTTTTTTATCCTTTATGGCATCCATGACATCTTTAGCACCGTCAAATCCGAAAACCATTACACTATCCGCTTTTCCAGCCGCCACCAAAGCCTGATAGGCACCCATGGCCATGGCATCGTTTCCGCAGAATACCGCATCAATATCAGGATTCGATTGCATCACGGATTCCAACACTTCCATCGCCTTGCTCCGGTCAAAATCGGCACTTTGCTGCGCAACCATTTCAAGTTCGGGAAAATGATCTACCACACTATGAAAGCCTTTAGACCGGTTCCAGGTATTGTTGTCGCCGACCAAACCCAAAAGCTCTACGTATTTCCCTTTTTTGTTCAGTTTTCGAACAAAATATTCCCCGAGTGAAACACATCCTGAAAAATTATCGGAGGTTATTTGAGAGGTGGCCACATCCAACGAATTAATTTCCCTGTCCATACAAAAAGTGGGCAAATTTGCTTGTTTTGCCCGTTTTACATTGGAAACGGAACCTTCGGAATCGGTGGGATTAAACAAAATCGCATCAAAACCGGCCGCTATCAGATTTTCAAAATGTTCGGCTTCTTTTGAGGTGTTGTTCTGCGAATCAAAAATTGTGGCTTCATAGCCTAATTCCTGGGCCCTTTCTGCGGCTGATTCCCCCAATACCACAAACCATGGATTATTCAAGGTGGAAATGACCACTGCCATTTTTTTAGGTTCGTGTTCCTTTTCATTTCGGGAATTGCATCCAGAAAGAACCAATACCAAGGTTACTACTATATGAAATACGACTTTTCTCATTCTTCTTTGGGTAATACATTGACGATAACCCTCTGGTATCGGGTCAAATTTGGCACTCCATTATCTGTAACTTGAAGGATAAGATGTACGGTCTTTGCCTTGTCCGTTTTTGGAGCTACAAAACTTGTTGTGGACGCTTTGGCATTTTCAAGTTTTATATTGCCCCTATTAATATTGAGCGTGCCAACCTCATTGTATACTATCCATTCGTATGTCAGGGTATCACCGTCAGGATCAGAAGAACCCGTCCCACTTAAGGTTACTTTGTCGCCGGAACGCACGAGCAACTCGTTTGGATGGTCCAATTTTGCGCCCGGGGGATGGTTGGCTTCACCGTATTCAGCTGTATTGCTCCAATCGATACGCGCGGCGAAATCATTTTGATAAGCCTTTCTCCACCGCCAAATAGTTGCTTGATTGCTCGTATGATAAGATTCAGTAATTGGGCTGTACACCTCGTCATCGGCATCTGTCCAGATTGGGCGCAATTCAGGTTCGTACATATATTTCTTGAATTGAGGAACATAGAGTTCATACCTGCCGCCCCAACCGCCATAGTTTGGCTGTTCGGGATTGTTGAGACCATTGTTGACCAGGCCAAGAAACGAAGGAGTGTCACCTTCCATCAAATATTCCGTATGTGGATGCTCCGCGCCTAAGGGCCCGTGGTTATTTCTAATATGTTCATCAAGCCACGGATTGTCAACAATCGAAAAATCAGGGCCTATGAAACGCCCATGGAATTTATCCCCAGAAATCCCTGTCCATGTAGCGAGATGATATTGTCCCCCTCCATTTTCCTCATACCCTGGACTTACAACATAGAATATGTTCTGAAAATTATTTCGGATCCATGGTCCTGAGTCATCCTGGTCCGAAATGGTGTACACCCTGATTTTTGAAATGATCTTGTCCAGTTCTGATTTGGTCTTGGTACGTTCCATTTTCCAGAGTGCCTGTGCCAAAACATTGGCACCGCCCCACGCTTGAACGTATAGCGGACGGTCATCATCCTTTTCCAATGCTTTTATCAACCACTCCGATCCTTCTGAATCCTGACCTTCGCCAACCCCGGTCATCCCAAATTTTGAAACTCCTACCTTTATGATTCCTTTGAGGTATTCATATTCAGGATATCCCGATTCATGTTTTTCCAGATTGTCTCTTATCTTTCCATAGGCATCCACAATTTCATGAATACGCCATTCCGCCGTTTTATCCCTTTGCCAACAAGAGGTAGTTGCAACTATTCCCTCAACATCCCACATATTGGAATATGTCAAAAACCGCACTAAGGACTGGGCATCGTCTGGTTCATTTTCTATATCAGTGAGAACAAATACCCTTGGTTTTTCGGTAAAATACTGTGACTGTACGGGTAGTATTCCCAACATTAAAATGAAAAGCACAACGGCTTTTAGTTTGATATTTTTCATCCAGTTATTTTTTACTGTTAAATAGTTCTAATGCAAAGTCCTTCAATCCAGAGCCTGAAATACCATAGTGATTAAAGATTTCAACTTGTGATCCTGTTACGGTATATTCATCTGGAATACCCACAATCTTAAATGGATTTTTAAATCCGTTTTGGAATAAGAATGAGGCACAGGCCTCACCCAAACCTCCGTTTACCATATGTTCCTCAACAGTTAGTATAGGCCTACCGTTCGCGGCAATATCTTCCAATAAATCGGTATCCAAGGGCTTTATGGTATGCATACTTACCACCGTGGTTTTTATTCCGTGTTCTTCCTCCAAGGCTTTTCCTGCCAACCATGCCGGATATACCGTTTCTCCGTTGGCGATAATGGCCAAATCTTCGCCGGCTCGCACCACACGTCCTTTTCCGAACTCAAAACTTTGGTCCGCTTCGTTCAAAAATGGCATTGGCTTTTTTCCAAGGCGGAGGTATATGGGTTTTTTGAACTCCACCGCTTTACGCACCGCTTGTTCGGTTTCAAAATTATCGGCAGGTGCAACAATTGTCAGGTTGTTAATAGCACGTAGAACAGCAAAATCATGTAAACTATGATGTGTGGTACCCAATGCACCATAGCTTACTCCAGCACTTATACCCACTAATTTCACGGGATTGTCTGAATAGGCAATATCATTTTTTATCTGCTCCAAGGCCCTGGCGCTTAAAAAGCAGGCAGGAGATACGGCAAATGCCTTCTTGCCTGCCGAGGCCAAACCAGCTGCTACACCAACAAGATTTTGCTCCGCAATGCCCACTTCCACAATTTGTTTCGGGTATTTTTCAGCAAATGGCACCAATTTGCCAGAGCCACGTGAATCACTGGTCACTACTAGAATGGCCTTATCGTTAGCTGCTAATTCTTCAAGGGTTTTTGCAAAAACCACCTGATTGGCCAAGCCCATTTTCAAATCCCTTTCCTCTATATTGTCTAACTGCATAGTTCTCTAGATTTCAGCTTCCGCTTCTGTTAACTCCGATTGAGCCAATTCATACTCCTCCGGACTGGGCACACCATGATGCCATTTCAAATTGCTTTCCATATAGCTTACTCCTTTGCCTTTGGTGGTGTGGGCTATTATGAAGTTTGGTTTTCCTGTTTCAAAAGGTCCGTTGTTCAAGGCTTCCTCCAATTCCTTAAGATTATGTCCATCGACTTCTTTTACTGACCAGCCAAAAGTTTCCAATTTATCACGAACGGAACCCGTGTTCATCACCTCCTCGTTCGACCCTGTAATCTGTTGCTTATTGTAATCCAGAATGGCGTACAGGTTATCCAATTTATAGTGGGAAGCGGATAAAAAGGCCTCCCAGTTGGAACCTTCGGGCAATTCCCCATCTCCCAACAAGGTAAATACCCGATGTGTTTTGTTATCCAGTTTAGCGGCAATTGCTTCCCCTACACAGATCGGTAGTCCGTGGCCCAAGGCACCGGTATTTTGTTCAACCCCGTTTACTTTTTTCGTCGGATGTCCTATATAATGCGATTGATATTGGCATAGTGTTTCCAGATCTGATTCTGGAAAGAAGCCACGATCTGCCAAGGTCACAAAAAGTGCTTCCACACAATGCCCTTTGCTTTGAATATAGCGATCCCGATCGGGATTTTTGAAATTCTTCGGATCAACGTTCAAAACACGGTTGTAAAGTACATTGAGAATATCGGTACACGAAAGACTACCGCCCGTATGGCCCGCCTTAGCCTTATAGATGTACTTGAGAAGGCTTTTTCTCAGGTATATGGATTTCAACTTCATTTCTCTATCAGTCATATCTTAAACTATTTGTGATTGTACACTTCCCAGCCCATATAATTTCCTAAGGCTTCGTTCAATATTGCACCGGTCTTGGATGCATTCATGACAACATGGTGCTCAAAGCCATTCTTGCAGATATAATTCATCAATCCTTGAAGGTCTCCAATTTTGGCCACCGCCCTATTACCAAAGGTTTTTAGCGGATCGTCTGTCAGCTCGCCTTCCCCGATATAGGCCTTTATAATACCTTTTGGGTCATCAGTACTTATTCTACCGTAAGTCAGTGGATTTGCAGGGGTACGCCCATCCAATGCTCCATAGGTGTTTTCTACCCCAACAGAAGTTCCTAGAATTGGTGCATTGCTGATTTCGATATCGGGCAAGAACGATTTTGCCCAATTGCCACAATGAAATAACACACATTTATTGGGGTCATCGGCGTAGTTATTGTTCCAATCGACCAAAGCACTTGGCGAACCGGAAGCCAGCTGCATGGCATACATACTCAAGGTTCCTGTTACATCGACTTCACAGGCCGATGGCAGCATGTTCTCTGACATAATGCTCATACTGGTACATACATTGCATCCAAAATTCTGTTGCAATGATGTCCAGCATTGTATTGCCGTAGCATCCAGTGCATATTCTTCTACAAACTGATTGAGCACAACGTCCAATTTCGCCATTTGGATCATGGCAGCATCGGGGGTTTTACCTTTCGGGGCATAAGCATTTATAGTCTCCAAATGTTGTTTGACGGCAGCATCATCCTTTGTGAGTCTGTCCGCTTTACCGAGAATTTCTGATAAGTCTACCGTAGTAACGGTAATACCATTTCTTTGTAAAATTTTTTCTGAATAGCGAACCGTGTTGAATGCGCCAGGTCTTGCACCCACGGCTCCAATGCGAACATTTCGTAGTCCTTTTACCACTCGACAGACCGCCACGAAATCCATTAAATCTTTTTGGAACAGTTCTTCGGAAGGCGACATAACATGTTTGCTGGTCAAAGAATATTTGATGCCATACTGATATAAGTTGTTGCAGACCGAGATTTTACCACACCAGGAATCACGTCTATTGACAACGTTCATTTTAGAAAGCTCATCTGGATATGCTTGAATAAGAACAGGAACATTCAAGTTTGCCAGTTTCAAGGTATCGGCCACTCCCTTTTCATCTCCAAAATTGGGCAATAAGACCAATACCCCTGCAATTTCTTCACTCTGCCTTTTGAACAGTTCCGCACACTTTTGGGCATCTTTAAAAGTTTCAACACCTGCAAGTTTGGTGTCCGTGGTGTCCAACAAGACTGATTTAAGGTTGAGTTTTTTGAAAACGTCAAGAATTTCAATTCTTGCTTTTTCCACCAAACTGTCCGGAAAAAAATCTCTATTTCCTATTATTATACCAAGTGTAATTGTTTTACCCATATTTTGTTTTCCATTAATTGATAAAATCTCTGCGTAAAGAGGTTATATAGACCAGGTTAAAAATTCAACAGCACAAAGTACTACTAGCATTCAAACAAAAACAAGTGGCATTTTCGTTTAATTTTATCATATTCCGATGTTCATAATCATGGCGAATAATTTTAATTGAAGCGAACAGAGCTTTTAAGTACTCCTAACTAAAGACCCGTCTTGAGTTCTTGCTTAAGGGATTTTTAAATAATCTATAAACCTCGGAATTCAACTAGTTTAATTCCTTATATAGATATTTTTAACTCAATATCGAGCTTAAATTTGCTGAGCACTTCTCATATTAAAATACCATGAAAAATACACTCTTAAAAAAGAGATTCATAGTTTTAGCAATACTCTTAAATGCCACTTGCATAATTAGTTCATGTCAATCGACTGAAATTCAAGTTGTTGAAAAGTGGGAAGTTTTTGAACTTAGCCTTCAGGGGCCTGCTGATGGTAATCCATATATGGATAACACCATAGATGCAACATTTACGAATGGTTCCCAGACCTTTAAAGTACCTGGTTTTTATGATGGAAACGGAGTCTACAAGGTTCGGTTCTCGCCGGATGAATTAGGCAAATGGACCTACATGACCGAAAGCAATGTCGAAGAATTAAGCCATCAAAGTGGCTTCTTTCAATGTGTGGAACCCAGTGGGGGCAATCATGGCCCCATCAAAACAGTCAATACCTTCTATCTAGAATTTGCAGACGGTACACCTTTTTATTCCGTAGGAACAACAGCCTATCAATGGACCAGCGTAAAACAGAGTATTCAAGACCAAACGGTGAAAACTCTTGCCAAATCCCCCTTTAATAAAATACGGATGTGTGTATTTCCAAAAAGATATAGCTACGGGAACGACACAGAACCTTGGATGCTTCCTTTCAAAAGAAAAGATAGCTTAAACGACCCTTCACGGCCCAATTATGAGTTTTTCCAAAACTTTGATAAAAGGGTTGGACAACTAATGGAAAAGGGCATACAGGCAGATGTGATCCTTTTCCACCCTTATGACGATTGGGGCTATTATGAAATGGGTGCCGAAATGAACAAAAAATACGTGCGTTATATGATTGCCCGTATATCAGCCTATAGAAATGTTTGGTGGTCTCTGGTAATGAATGGGACGTGCCTAGGATCATAGACAAAATAGATTGGGAAGGCATTGGCACCTTGCTTCAAAAAGAAGACCCCCATCAACGTTTGCGCGGCATTCATAACTGGTATTATGATGAAAGTCATTTTTATGACCACAATCGCCCATGGGTAACACATGCCAGCCTACAGACCTATTTCTTCTTCAATACCGAAAAATGGCGTAATAAATATCAAAAACCAGTGCTGTATGACGAAATGCGCTATGAAGGCGATGTACCTAGCGGTTGGGGCAGGCTAAGTGCCCAAGATATGACCAGTTATTTCTGGAAAGCCGGTCTTAGCGGTGTTTACGGCACCCATGGAGACACCTTTAAAAACGATTCTGACGATGAGACAGAGGTAAGGTGGTGGGCAAAAGGGGGCACCTTAATGGGCAAAAGCCCAGAGCGAATCGCTTTCTTTAAAAAAATCATGGAAGAAGCGCCTGTTACGGAAATGACACCTAAAACCATTGTACTTTCCGCAAAAGAAATTCCGGATACTATCCCAGATAGCAATGACGGCACCTTAATTGAAGAACTCAACAACAATATCTACACCTTTAATAAAAAAGGGGACTATTATTTAGCCTATACCACAGATTCCTTACAGACCATTACGGTTGATCTTGAAGGTTCAAAAGATTACACACTAGAGGTCATAGATACTTGGAACATGACTATTTCAAACGAAGGCACAGTTGTCCCGGGAAAATTTGAATATGAAACAAAAAAGCCATTCACGGCCCTTCGGCTTATTGCGAGGTAATTATCGATTACTTCCATTGATTAATAATTTTAAACCGCATAGAAATGAAAAAACATTTGATTCCTTCAATCCTCCTTGCCCTCTTGGTGTTTTGTCCATCGGTTAAGGCCATCCAACAAAAGGATGATGGGGACATTACATATAAACCCCGGATTATAAATACCACTGACCTTGGTGCAGACCCAGACGACATACAATCCATGGTACGGCAACTAGTAAGCGCCAATGAATTTGACATAGAGGGTCTAATAGTTGCCACTGGGTGCTGGAAAAAGACACAAAGCGATACCGATATGTTGGACAAAATTGTGGATGCTTATGCTGAAACCTATCCTAATTTAAAAGTGCATGCCGACGATTTTCCAACTCCTGAATATTTAAAATCTATTTCCGTCATGGGGCAAACTGGCTACGGTATGGCAGATGTAGGCACAGGAAAGGATAGTCCGGGTTCTGATTTGATCATTGCCTCTGTGGATAAAGATGACCCCCGCCCCGTTTGGGTCATGGGCTGGGGAGGCATGAACACTATCGCCCAAGCGATTTGGAAAGTACGTGAAACCCGATCTGAAGAAGAGTTTGAAAAATTTCTGGGTAAGCTCCGTCTCTTTGATATTCTTGGGCAAGATGATGCCGGGGCCTGGATCGCAAAGAACTTTCCCGATGTTTTTTATATACGTGCAACAGGAGTGTACGGTTGGCAACCACCAAAAAATGGGGAATACCAAAAAAACGACATTCAGAGCCACGGTCCACTAGGAGCCATTTATCCAGACACCAAATGGGCCACCGAAGGTGATAGCCCAGCATTTATGCATGTATACCCCAATGGGCTCAACGATCCAGACCAAATAGACCAAGGAGGCTGGGGAGGTCGTTTCAGCTTTAAAAAACAAGAAGGAATACGAAGTATGTCCGAGGTTGCAAAAATAAAGGAGGAGGCTGAACTGCTTTACGACCCTTATTTCATGTATGGAAATACTGAAGAAAAATCTGATGCCATTGAAAAATGGAGCGATGGTTATAACAATGATTTTGCGGCTCGTATGGACTGGAGCATTACCCCAAAATACGAAGATGCCAATCACCATCCCATTGCCATATTGAATGGCGATACATCCAGAAAAGTTTTAAAAATGGATGCCGGTGCCGGTTCCACAATAGATTTGGACGCCAAGGGATCTAGTGATCCAGATGGAAACGCATTGACCTATTCTTGGTCTTTCTACAAAGAACCCAGTTCTTATAAGGGTGCTGTAAACGTTAAGAACGCTACATCCTCCAAAGCAAGTATCCAGGTTCCTAAAAACGCCGAAGGGAAAAACATCCACGTTATTTTGGAAATACATGATGATGGCGCTCCCAATCTATATGCCTATAGGCGTATGATAATAAATGTAAAAGGTTCAAGTTCCGAAAACAGTAGCAGCAGTAATACTGAGCCTGCAGCAGGTATGCCATACTCGCCATACCCAGAAAATGTATTAGTGACAGAGGTTGAACATTTTGACAACATGTGCTGGAAAATAGCCGCTGCTGGGGGAACCTGGTATTTTGAAAATGGCAAAACAGATGGCAAAACAGGTTTCAGTAGTGCATTTGATCAAGCTGGGAACGACTGGATTGGAAATGACGCCGATAAGGGCTACAATAAATCCACCGTAAAAGGTGGCAAACACGAGTATAGGGGTTGGCCCAACTTTGGGGAAGGTAATTTTAACCACCCACAAAGAAAGAGCAATTCAACTTCATGGTGGGTAAATGAGGAAGGGAATAAAATCGATTTCAACGGAAAACTTGAGGGAGATCATCTTATAATGAGGTCTGCAAATCCAAAGTACGAACTGGAATACCACTTTTATCCATCCCATGCGGCAATAAAGGTGATAAGAGCAGAAGACAAATATGCCTTTTTATTTGAAGGGCCTATCGGCGGTGAACAGGAAGAATCCATTGAAAAAGATAGATATGTACTAAAAGATGGAATACCAAGAGAGGTAAAGGCCGGTGGACTTGGGTATTTAGAGCCGGAATTTGGTAATAAATTTCCATCACCATTCTTTTATTTAGAAGACACCGACCCACAAGACTCCCAAGTTTTTTATGCTGGAGTAAAAAATACTGGTCCGGAAACGGCAGGTGACGAAGGATGGAGACAGGGCATCAATATGGTCATATTCAGCTTTGGGAGGGATGAAGATAAACGTGCATACACCGGAACCGATGCCATTTGCGTATTTGGGTTTTATGAAAAAGGCTCACATAAAAAAATATCCGATTTTATTGAAGCAGGTCTGAAGAATCCGTTCAAACCTATAAAAAGACAATAAAAACAAACTTATATTAAATAATGTTCACTCAAATAATATCGAAATGCAACTCTATTTGAAAACTATACTTCTTGCGCTGGTTGCCGTTATGGTATGTAAACCCTTGGCTGCCCAAGAACCGGCTTCCACTGGAACTACCTCCAATGAGCGTTATCGCGTTATCATTACATCAGACTTTCCACCGTTTCCGGTGACCAATAGCGACCCCGATGATGTGCAGTCAATCGTTCGTTTTTTGCTTTACTCGAATGAATTTGATGTAGAGGGGTTAATTGTCTCCGCAGGCACATTCGATATGGTTGCGGAAAAGAAAAATATGTTGGCTGCTCTTGATGAATACGACAAGGTTGATGAAAATTTGAGGAAGCACGATACCAAATACCCAACGGCCGATGCCTTACGGGCCATTACCTATGAGGGCAAGGGCAATAACAATGGTATTAAAATAAAATGGGGCTGTGGCAAACAACCCGTTGAAGATATAATTGGAGAGGATAAAAGCAGTGAAGCTTCAAATGCCATCATTGCCGCTGCGGACAAGCCCGACCCACGGCCTATATGGATCGGCGTCTGGGGTGGCCCCAGAGAAATAGCCCAGGCCATTTGGGATGTAAGGAATACGCGAAGCGAAGAAGAACTGAAAGCTTTTATCAGCAAGCTAAGAGTCTATTTGATCGCATGTCAAGATGCTTCGCATGAATGGCTCATGAACGAATTCCCAGACCTGTTCATTATTGAATCCAGAAAAACATACCATGGTATTTTTCAAAGCGACAGTAAAGAATGGGCCGAAAAGAACATTATTAATAACCACGGGCCGCTTTGTGCCATCTACCCGCCAAAAGCAATGGCGGGCCCCGGAGTTATCGAGGGGGACTCGCCCACTTTTTTGCATTTAATCAGTGCCAACCGTGGCATCAATGATCCCGAAGACCCAACCCAACCCAGTTGGGGCGGACAATACAAACGCAAAGAAGGTACGAACCACTGGATTGATGGCCCTGGCGCCTCTACGATTTCAAAATGGAAAGATGACTTTCAGACCGAATTCAAGGAAAGGGCAGACTGGTGTATTGAGTAACGGTTTAGCGCACGTATTTAGAAAATAATTGAAAATGCAGGATGGGATAAATTAAGAATGTAACATCATGGCAATGTATCCCATAAGATCCAATCAAGTTTTGAAAGTGGTTATAAATCAAAGTATTGTTGGCTACAATATTTTTTGCCTTCCCCATTCTAAAGACGAACGCTGGTACATCGAACGCAAGTTCAAAATGTTTCATTGCCCCATTATTGGTACATTTCTTACCCTTTTGGAGTTGTGGGCCGTTCAATAGATAATGTTCGAAATCAGTGATGAACTTATAGTTCAGTTGTTTCAATCGGATGTCGGGGAGTTTGTATTTGGATTCCAAAAAGCGAAAAAAATACTTTTTGGCCCCATAATAGTTCTACATCGTTCCCGGGCGGAGTACCCCTTTTTGTGTTTTGTTGTGATACTCGATAAGTTCAAGAAGGGTATTGTGTTGCTCGTCTTGCCCTAAATAACGGGCCTTGTGGGTCAGACCATGGAGCCTTCCTTTATTTTCATCCCATTCATTCACCGAAACATATCGTTTCAAGCTTATCTCGGCCCTCTTCCCATTGACGGTGATACGGGCATAAATGGTCAACTTTTGGGGATTATTTGAAATGTCCCGCGTGAAGAGAACTACTTTTAATGTGTTGGAATTGCGCATAATACATAACTTTTGGGTTTAACAAAACAGGTTTGCAAAACACCCATGAACAGCGTCAAACGCTATCTAAATTATGCACAAGGAACATACCGAACCATTCACCGAACTCAACACCTTTTATTTGGTTTTAAATGAATTCAATTGAATGCAATAAAAACAAAAAGCACTGTCAATCAGTCAGTTGACAGTGCTTTGATACCACCTGTTTAGTGGTTCGTCGGGATGACTGAATCATCGACGAAATCCTATATTATTGAAAATCATTGTTTTAACCCTGTAATCTTGAAGGTATTCCCGTTAAGAACACGGAAAGCAAAAAACAACTTTTGAACACAATTTTCATGTGCTTTTACATGAGTAAAGTTATGAATAAAATTAATTTCTGTGATTACAAGAAATTATGGCCCTACTTATCTAATGGATGAATAATTTCTATTTCATATGAGAAAGCTGCAACATTGAAGGATTGGCGAAATGTTGAACACCATAATTAAATGGAGTCTTGGAATATTGCCTACAACGAATTAAATGAATAAACCTACCTTTAAGATATAATTAGAGTTTAATGAAAAAGTTCAAAAAAATAAATAGTTTCTTAAAAAAATATCAACCCACTATACAAACATTAGGCATTCTTCTAATTCTAGCTAGTGTTCTTATTGCCATGTATCAAAACAAAATCAATCAAAATCAACTTGAGCTGACAATCCGTGAAAAACTCGAAGAGTCACAACCAAAATTAAGCATTTCGACCAAAGTTAAAAAAGGCTCATTTGTTGATGAATTAGTTATCAAAAATGAAAATCCCCAACATACTTTAAAAAACGTAAAACTTTTTTTTCTTGATGGAATAAAATTAATGTCAATCCCCTCTCTCAATAATATTATTAAAACTTCCGAATTAAAATTTGCCATCAAAGATGTTGCAATAGATTATGTCAAAGACTATGATATGAGCTTTGGTGAGTTCTCTCTTATTAAAACAAAGAGTGAAGTTCTCTCCTACCCTATTGTTATATCGTATAAATACTTCGAAAACAAACAAATCAAAACTTCTCAAAGTCTTTACCATTATAAGATGGAAATCTATTTTTTTAGAAGTGGTTGGAGAATTAAGACCGTAGGCCTTGAGCTAATTAAACCAATTGACCCAGATTCTAAAAATATCTATGAAGCTCTAGTCTCCAATCTTCTGGAAAAGCCCTTATTTGGAAATGCTATACATAGGGAAAACTTAAAAATCGAATTAACAAAGAGTAGCCGTAAATATGCCGACATAATTGAATATATGAACATCAATTTAATGATGGATAGATATATTCAAGGTTTAGTTCTCATAGATGAGAGTAATTCAGATACAATTAATTTAGAGGCGATATATAGGAGGCCCTCATTTTTTAGAGACTCAATTATTTTAAAAGATAGATTAAAGATATTACAGTCTATATTGAATCATAAAAATAAATATGGAGACGATATAATCAATCAAATACTAATCATGGAAGATTCATCTAACATGTTTACTAATAGAAAAATTCAGCTAACGGAACCCATCACATTGGACAGTAAACAAATTGATATTTTTGAAAATCATGAAGAATCGTGGATAAGATTAAATCAAACTCTTATGGATTCTTTAGTGGCGCAATTTAGCATCTCAGACCTGGCAACAGAAAATTTTTATTTCAACTAGAGTGGAAACGCCGGACATAGTATACCACACTGGCCTGATAAAATTGAGCACCTTTGAAACTAACATAAAAATTTGATTTTCAAAACAGTAAAGCCAAATATTGGATGGCTCAATTTTCCGTTTTTGGTGGTCTCAACCATCTGGCTCATCCAGTATACGTCGCCAAGAAGACTAAAGGTAAAGTCATTAAATTCCAATTGGAAGAAACTTAGCTCTTATCTGGTTTTCTTTTAAATTTAAATACTATGCCTCCTTTGGCTCCAACTTGGGTACCCACGCCTAAAATACCAATTTTTCCATCCGCACTAACTTCAGCACTTATTTCTACTTCTTCAAGTTGATAGTTCTTACTTGCATCAATTTGAAAATCCAGAAGTTCAAGAATCTGATTCTGGATATTTTGTATCTGGTTTGATAATACTTCAACCGAAATGGTATTTTCAATAATTTGTTCGATTCTACTGGAACCACTTCCTCTTGCAATTAATTTTTCTTCTTTTGAAAATATTATAATGTTATCCTTTGCCATTCAGTGAGAAGGTTTTGGTTGATCCAATACTAAAATAAAAAAAACCTAAAGGATTTTTTTGGGTTTTCCAATAAAAATTAGAGGTTAAATAAATTACTTCCTGAATAGTAATTGGTTTTTTGAAATTCAACAGATTATTATAAAGTCTCTCTGTATAATCACCGGCAAAGTCATCATATATTTTAATCCCCACACAAATCAACAAATCTATCCCGGTCTCAAAAAAATATGAAGCCATATTAGATTTTCTTAAATATTGTGGCGTCCCTGAATCGCAGGAATTCACAAAAAGAATTTTATTTTTCCAAGTGTTATGTTCTGAAATAAATTCAAAGTCACTTAACTTTATTTCAAAGCTTTCAAAGTCCAAGTATGAATCAGAAGGATCTTCTTCTTCTGTTTCTAGATGACAAGATAAATGTACGAAATCAATAGAATCACCATTGGTAAATTCGAAAAGTTCCTTTAAACCACCTTCTATCTTTCGAACGAGTTTGAATTTCAATGAATCATCATCATCAGACCTTTCAAAAAAAGCCAGCTCTTTTTTAGTCCCTTCAAGTTTTGGATGATAAGCATATGAAAGATTTATTCTTTTCAGTATTGCAGTATTTATCCCAAGACTTTTTTTTGGATAAATACGGGAAATAAAAAAATAATCCGCAAATAATTCAACCTCATTGAAAGACTCTTTTTCACTTACATTTATTAATTCGAATGGAATTCCGAACTGATTTGATGCCACTACTAATTTTGACGGCTTTTTTGAAAGACTGATTATATAATCTGCTAATTCTTTATTTTTCCCGAAAACCAACCTATAGAGTTTGGCAGAATGTTTTGCAAACTCATAATATAATTTATCGCTCTCGGTCTTTTCCGCCTTACTCTTTTTATTTGAATTGATATTTAAATGTAATAGACCAGCATATTTTCTTAAACTCGCTGATGTTTCTTTTAAATCAATATTCCTAATATTCTCAATGGTTTTTGTCTGTTCATTATTTATGGAGAATAATAAGGTCGTGGTGGTCTCGCCCGTTTGCTCATGAACAAAGAAAATTGGCCTTGCTGAAAAGACAGTTTGAGGTTGATCCTCATTTTTCACAAGTAGAATCATTCTATGAAATTCTATTTTATAGGTAAGTTAACTTCCAGAGTATCTACAACATGAAAGTTTTGAAGTAAATTAATTTGTATTTTGGACATACCCGTTATTCTAGGAATAATTGAAAAAAATGCATTTGCTGAATTAGTTTCGTTAAATTTCAAGATCAAATTTGAATTAGCAATATCAGCATTACTGGCCGAAACGAGATAACTGAATGTTTTAAGAAGATCGGGGCGGAAATGCGGGTCGTTAATTCTTACCTTATAACTGAACTCGTATGACACATTCTTCTGCAATTCTCTATTTTCCGAATTAATCAAAACCAACTCAGTACTAGACGTATATTCCCCAACAGACATTTCACTGAGTTCATTAAACTGGTATTGGTCAGGGTCAAAAACCGCTCCATCCTTAACTTCTTCATTTTCTTTGAGAGCAACAGCCTCTGAAATTATCGCTTTACTTTCTTTTTTATCCTGGTATTCTTTAATCCCTTCAGCAATGGCATTTGTCACTTCAGTTAAAATAGCAGCTATTGATGTATTTGCATCATCATTTGCAGGTATCACAAAATCGATGGGTCTTGGGTCTGAATTTGTATCTACTATTGCAAAAATTGGAATATTCAATTTTCGGGCCTCTTTTACGGCAATGTGTTCACGCATCGTATCCACAATAAAGATCGCACCGGGTAAACGGGTCATATCGGTAATGGAACCCAAGTTTTTCTCCAAATTGTCACGCAAACGGTCTACTTGTAATCTTTCCTTTTTGGAAAGAGTATTGAAGGTACCGTCTTTTTTCATACGGTCGATGGAAGCCATTTTCTTAACCGCTTTACGGATAGTGACAAAGTTGGTCAGCATACCACCGGGCCATCTTTCAGTGATATATGGCATGTTTAGCTTGGAAACCTTGTCAGCAACAATGTTCTTGGCTTGTTTTTTCGTGGCTACGAAAAGGATTTTTCGGCCAGTAGCAGCAATTTTATAAAGAGCCTCGTTGGCCTCATCAAGCTTTGCTACCGTTTTGTAAAGGTTGATAACGTGGATACCGTTACGCTCCATGTAGATATAGGGCGCCATGTTTGGATTCCACTTTCTGGTTAGGTGTCCAAAGTGTACACCAGCTTCCAACAAGTCTTTGACTTCGATTTTTTTGCCCACTTATGAAATCAATTTAGAATTCGATTTTTTCTGAAACAAACAACCATTCCGTATTACTAATTGGAAAGATTGTACATGTACTAGCAAAGTATAATTTCATATTAAAGTTCTATTCCCAATATAACAAAAAACCAATTATGTTTATAGGGTAAAGTTCACAGTTTTTGAACCCCGTTATAATCACCTATTCAATTCTTAAAATTAGGCCTTAAAGATGGGGAATCTATACTTATATCATCAACAAACAATTGTTTCCACTAAACTTCATAAATCAAATCATATAGGCCAATTGATTTTGTTAAACTGTTCAAAATAATCTTTGGCAACATCCTTTTCAACAGCATGGACAAATGCTATGTTTCCCAATAACCAATCCTTAAAATTCCTTTGGCTAACCCCAGCTGATTTCAAATGATTTATAACTCCATTTTTAAGACAATGATATAGATGATGCTCTATTTCCTTCTTTTTCTTTCCAGGTACTTTGACAACACCATCCTTGATACTAAGTCCAGTAACAAAAAAGTTCCCGCCGGATTTTATAAATCTGGTTTTACTATAATTGACGTAGAAATTTTCATCCCTTACTATGAAATATACAGTTTTTTTAATCTTTTCCAGTTGAACAAGATTTCCTGAAAAAGTGATATCATCAGCATAACGCGAATAGTTCAGCTGGTTCTTCAGTGCTAATTTATTCAGTCTTTCGTCCAATCTTCTACAAACTAGATTTGCCAATTTAGGACTCGTTGGAGCTCCTTGTGAAAGAACCCCTTCATTAAGCATCTCCAGTTTATCCTTTAAAGATGATTCTTTTTTCTTGAAAGTGCTAAGAAAATAACTGTCCGGTCTCACAGTTAAAAGCTTAGCCATATAAACTGCCAAGTTTGGGTGATATCCAAAACTCAGGATTACTCCATAAATTCGTTTTTCATTTATAGAGTCATAAAATCTCTGCAAATCAATTTTAAGGATCGCTGGTTGACCCAAATGGGCACTTGCATTTTTAACTATTGAGGATTCCTTATCAAAGCCAAAACATTTTTCATGTGATTCAACCCTATTGAGAATATTTTTTAAAATCCATCTATGCAAAAATTTCAGCGTGTTCTCTGGTGTTTGGATCACACGAAAACCTCCTCGTTTCTTTTTGAGCTTAAATCTTTTATAGTAACGAATTCTGTCAGATTTACATATCTCCAGAATCTCGGTGACCGATACTCCGGCCAATAAGCACAGATGGTGGATTGAAAAGACCAATGGGAGTCCTTTTTCATCAAGTCTTTCCCTGTATTCCTTTATGTCTGACAAAAATTCTTGGGAATGGTCCATATGGTATCATTTTTAGACAATGGAAAGGTCATAGGTGCAACTCTATTTTGAATAATGCGGAGCATTTCCAGCACAACTCTCCCGAAGGGATATGTTGTACTGGAAGTGTTGAAAAGTAACTTCAACCCTGCACGGACTACTGCCCGAGCCTCCAGGCCCTATCTCATTTAAAAAAATGTAGTTATGCCTGAAATTGCTTGCACTCTATGACCTACCATTGAATTGTTTTGGCAAATATTTTATTTCATTTGGAACAAAAGATTGTGATTCTTCGTTTTCTATACTTCTATTTAGTGCCTTTATCGTTTTTTTGGCCTCATAATACAATTGCAGGCCATAATCAGATAGTTCAAAATTTTCTGTGAATAGTCGTCGTTCCACTGCTTTATCCATCATGTCTTCATAATCAGAAGTCAACATCCCCATTTTTTGGCAAATGGTTGGTACTGTATGACCGGCACGTTTCAATCTGATGATTCCATAAACAGAAAAGTCTATTTTACCCACTGAATTAAAAGTTCCTTTATTTCGTTTGACCTGAAAAGTGAAAAACTCTCTTTTGACATTGTTGGAGCCAAACTCTTTTAATAGGGCTAATTCATAGGAAAGAGATTTACGAAATTCTCTGGACACACTCATTTTATCATTTGAAAATCTTGGTATGAGTGGATGCCATCCATTCTTGTTAGCCCAAATTATTGGTAAAGTATTGTTCGGACTTCCGTGGGAAAAAGAGACTAACGCCTGTGAATTTTCAAAACCCAAAGCATGAACATATTTTTCATTTCCATTTTTCAATATTTTGGGTCTCGACAAGGTAACACCATATTGATAGCAAAATTCTCTATAAGCATTATAATTCCTATATCCAAAGTTGTGCGAATCCCTAGCAAATAATGGTTTGAATAAATTGGATTTAGGAAAATGCACTTTGTCAAACAATGGTTCAATTCGCTCAACTGCCCTATTCATACCAGCAATGCCCACAAAATGGATTTCCTTGAATCTATCTTTATATTTCAACACTTTATCATTGTAAAATGTTTCTATAGATTTTCCAGAACCGGCAAAATCATCTATCAAGACCAAGTAGATTTGGTCTTTTCCGAAAATCGATTCATCTAAATGAGCCACTAATTTCAACTTATTTGAATTTTTCATTCTCCCGTGAAAATTAGTTTTCTGAACGAAGTATGCTATCATGCTACCACTCTTTCCAAAATCCCCGACTGGAAGGATCAAAATTTTTTCACCCTTTTCCAATTTGGGAAATTGACCATTTAAAGTTTTATCCAAAATACTTTCTATTTCATAGGTAGTAAAAACATTCATGTTCATAGCAATATGGATTGCAAACTGAACTTCGGAGGGCTTGAAATTATTCAACCATTGGATTATATTCAATGGAGCGACCACATTCTTCAGTCGAGAACCTAGAATCTCCAGGGTAACATTGTCAATTTGTTCGATAATTTGCATTTAAAAAAAATTAATCTTAAATTTTTAAATCTCCTAAATCATAATGTAGCCTTGTCCCGTTTTAGGCTATTATTAAATTCATAAAAATACACGCACCCCTGTAAATTAGTATTCGGTGCAATTTTGATAAAAAGAGTAAGGCTATAGAGGGCGCTCAATTTTATCCTGAGAGGGGTAGTATACTATGTTTGGTATTTCCACTTTGTGTTAAGTTATGTTAACTATTTGATTTTTGAATAGAAGATTCCATTTTTCATTCTTCTTATTTTCTTTCAAGAAGATATTTTTTCTTTATCCATCCTGTTTCGGGTAGACCATCCTTTGGATTTAGATAACTAACGTATGCCCATTTATGGAACTTATTGAGTACTATCAAATCGTAATTGGCAGGTAAATACGCTATCACTTTAGACCGTTTTCTTGGCTTCAACATTACCTTGCATTTAATTCTAACTTTTTCATTCCGTTCATTTTCCTTTAAAGACTTTTGAATTTTCTCAAATCCATCTTTGACAATTAAGGAAATTTCCTCTTTAGTGGCATAATTTGGTCTTGGCTCATACTCTTTGATTACGCCTCGAATAGCTATTATGAAGCTGATTAAGGCAATGAATTTGAGTAGTATTTCAAATACATTTTTATCCTGTCTGTCAAATTTTATTTCAATTCCATGAAGAAGATTTTTGATTTCTTCTAAGCTTTTCTCTGTTATTCCATCGTCATCATCTATCGCTTCATTAATTGCTGCAGCATTTGTTGAAATTTCATCAAAATCTTCCAGTAAATCCCACTTTTTTTGCTCCAAAGCAATCTTGACAAGGTGACTCGAAATATCTTGAAACGATAGTTGAAAATTTTTAATATGAGCTATTATAGAACTTGGACTGTTGACTTTATCAATCCCTTTCAAACTATGAAGGAGATTTATTTGCGAAGAAGCAATTGAATTCAAAGTTGCCAAAGTAGTAGATGGAATCATCTTATTATGCTGAAGAGCAGCTATTCTGGCAATATTACTATAAGTTGTAAAGTTTTTAATATTGTTACTGGCCGATAGACTTTTTAGGACAGATTCATGCAACATCATTGAATTGAACTGTTTTGGCGCTCCTGATGACTGAATGATTTTGGACAAATTAGCAGAAATACTTGCTTGCTCCATCATCCTTTGACTTAGCTTGGTTGTTTTTAAAATGTCTGCTAGTGTTTTTATTTGCATCCTTGGTGGTAAAAATTACTGCTTATTAATTGAGAAGGGGCTAGGACTACCTCTATTTAAGATGAATCATAGCCCTTTCCATTTTAGGTTTATAGGTTTTGTGGGTTATTTCCAAGCCAGATATGTAGTTCATATACTCTTGTTTCCTTTCTTTTGAAAATTGCTCCATAGGAATAACTGTTATCCATTCAAAAAAATCATTGTGTCCCACGATTCTATTTTTATGTGCAATCAATAAATTCTTTAGAAACACATCGTAAACTTCTTTTGGCACAAGTTTAAAACTCAATCTAAGCCATTTATACATCTGGGCATCTTCAAAATAATCAATCAATTCTTGTATAAATTGACTCTGTTCTTCTACAGAAAAGCTTCTTGATACAGTTGACACCTTTCCCTTAAAAGTTTGATAGTCATGAGCTTTATTATTAACAAAAGGTTTTTTCAAGTAATTCAAAACTGATTTCCCATAAAACCATTTGTCTTTCAATAGCTTTACATTTTTTATATAAGAATGTAAAATAGTTCCTTCAATGCCGTTTAGTACTTTTAAAAATTGTTCCCCAGCAGATTTTTTCAGTCGGAACATAAATGATATGCTATCCTTAGAATGATAGTTAGCAAAGGCATTAATCGTTCTCAAAATAACTCGCTCTTCTTCAGCACTTGATAAACCCTTACTTTCAGCAGACTTTTCCAACATTAGAAGTAAAGTGTTGCCATAAGGAAAACAAGCTTTCCCCTTATTTATATAATGCTCAATCAGGGTTTCGGAAAAAGGATAATTATAGACATCAAATCTATCGACATCTTTATAGAGAATATCATTTATTTTTAAAGACAGTTTATTTGAAAAGTCCAACTTCAAATACTTTTCAAAAAAGAAATTTCTATAACTCAAAAGGTTAAAGTCATCCGTATAGAAGATTAAGTTCTTTGCCAGTTCAAAAAAAGCTTCATAAACTTCGTAAAACTTACTTTCGTCAAATCCCTTATCATAATTTTCATAAAAATGGTCATTTAGCTCATCCATGACCACTTTGCTTGATTGGGCAAGTTTTACATCCACTTTAATATCTAAAACTTTATTAAGACGTGAAAAATGTTCTAAATAATCATCGTAATCATCCTGAGATATTGATTCTGCATTAAAATAAGCTTCTAAATCACTCAAATAATATCTAACCAAATGTTCTTTGGTAATTTTGTCTTTTTTATTATTGACAGAATAGTCAAAGCAAAGTGAGGATGTTAGATAATTCCACTTTGATTCTTTTTCATTTAGCTTTTTTGCCAATGACTTGTAGGTAGGTATGGATATTAACTGTGAAGCTATTTTATAATCTTTCAAAGACTCTATGGAGGAAACCCCTTCAGGTTTTCCACTCAATTTGTTGCTAAATTCCCTTTTTATCAATGAAAGCTTACCTGTATCTTTAAAAGCATCAATGAAATAATTAATCCTATCATTCTCATTATCCATTGTGCTGCTACCAAGGTATTTGGTTTTCAAATAACCTATAAATGAATGAAATAAGTTACTACTTATATTGTCAAAAAACCATTTAGTACCATCAACAACTTTTTCGAAATCAAGCTTTTCAAACAAATTCAATAACCTAGCATCCTTAAAAAGGCTTTTTAGAAAAGGGTATTCACTGTGGTTTTCAATCAATAGTTTCCTGAATTTTTCCTGTTTCTTATCCAACACGAATTCAATTAGCAATTGCAGCACTGGTAGGGCGATAAATTCGTATTCTTGATGCTTATAGGTTAAATCTGAAAAAACCTCATCAATTTTTTTAATTAGTGTTTTCTCATCGAAGGGAGTATTAGAATCATCAAGGTAATTTGCAATTGCTTCATAATAACCAAGTCTTATATAATTCTCAATATCGTCTGGTATTTCCTTGTCTAAATCAATATTGAGAATAAAAGGGTCTATTTTGGTGCAATGAATATCCTGTGTGCTAAAAAGAAAATTTCTCTGAGTATCAGTGAGTCTTACTTTTGTCTTTTCAATTTGATATAACCCGCCATCATCTGGTTTGAGATTGGTTATCACATCATTTATTTTGTTCAGGAGAGTTTTATCATATAAAATTCCATCGTAGAGATTTTTCCATTCATATTTGATAATCAAAAGTTTTATAAAGAAGCTAAGATTCTCTTTAATAAAATCACCATTGATATAACCTTTTTTTGATTGTTCCTTTATCAACCACATTTCACTTTGATAGTTGTTTAAGAACTGAATTACCTTCCTAGGGTTATTGGTAAATTCCTGACATATTATCCTAATACTTGAAGAATTTAATCCCAGCTCATATTTTTTGTTAACGCTATTGGTAAACTCAGTCAATTCTTTATTTGAAAAAGCCTTTAACCTTAGAATCAGATGGAATATTTTTCTTAGATATTCATCTGCATTATCTGTCTTTTGCGACAAAAAAGATGAAATACCTTTCTCATCGACAGGTAATATGAAAATCACTTTTTGATGTTCGAGAAAGTTTTTGACAGTATTAAGGGTTAAAAGTAAATTCTCATCATCGCAACGGTCAAGATTATCAATTACAATAACAACTTTTGAATGCTTTGTTCTTCCAATTAATTTTTGAATCCAATGGTAAACTTTGTTAGTCGAATTGGTAGTTAACTCTGAAATGATTTCATCAAAGACAGCTTCAAATCTTTCTGGCTCAACAAGTTTATTTTCTTTAACTACAACTTTATACTTGTTGACTGTATTACTGGCTGCTTTGGTCAGGAGTGATACGGATATTGTAATTAATGCTATTAGGGCTTTTGTTCTGTCCCCCATGCCAACTGTTGGCAAGAAGAAAAATACAAATGCAAAAACGACTAAAGCCAAAATCAACCAATCGGGAAGACTTAACCAGTTAATTCTGAATTTGGTTTGCTTAGGGTTTTCAAAACTCGACTCACTGTATAATAACTTTTCAAGCTTGGATTGGGTCTTGATGCTAAATTTTTTGGTCAATTCAATAAGAAAGCTTCTTCTAAAATCATCTTTTGAGTATTTCCAAGCATCAAATTCAAAGTATGCAATCTTTTCTGTCTTAATAGCATTATGCTCATCAATCAGGTTTTCTAGTGTGGTTAAAATCGTTGATTTACCGCTTCCCCAACTACCGAACAGCCCAATGTTCTTGCTACCACTACAATTATTGACTATTTCAAATATTGTATCCGAATAAGGCTTTGTTCCAAGTAAATCGGTATCGTCTGTTAGTTTTAATACCTCATCTGGTATAAAGTTAATTTTCATAAACTTTAAAAATTCTAGTGCAAAAAGAGATTAAGCTATGGGGGGAGAGACTGAAAAATACATCAAAAATTAACGCTGTAGTATTTTTCATAATAATTTCTTAACAATAAATGTAGCCCTCAATATTCAAAAAGCCAAATGATACATATAATTTTAAAACTCTTATCAACAAGAAATACTGTAGATATCTCGATCTTTAGGACAGCTTGAGATTAGAATTTTCAAAAATTATTAGAGAGCCCACGCGTTGTATATGCAGTCTGCATTTAGTGAGTGTCTTTGACCTCACCTTACGGGTGTACAAGCACCCTCAATCGGTGTTGTTAATCAATTATAACTTCGAGACCCGCTTTATTGGCCTTATATTTTATTTTGGTCATCAAATCATTGTAGCTCCAATTTCTTAACACAAATCCCTCTTCCTTAGCAATCTCAGTTTTTTCTTCCTGGTTCAAAAGTATGAGGGTTCCTGCTCTATGTTTAACACAAAAATCAATCAACCTCCGACTATAGACATGCAAACGGTTATGGACATATTTACGTTCCATTTGACCAAGTCTGTCAACTGCCTTTAGTTTTCTTTTGATGCCCTTACCCGATTTGGAATATGTTGCCCCAATCTTTGCCCGTCTGTGTGCCGATTGTATCGCCAGCCTTCGGTATAAAAATTCTTCCTTTGTACCAATGGTAAGCCTTGTCTTGCCAACCTTTACAACAATGGGATATTCAAGGGACAAAGAGGCTTCTGCAATAATCTCAGGTCTTAGATCATGGTTCTCTTTTTCAATTTCAAATACTCCCAACAAGAAAATCTTACCATCTTGTAGCTTGATGTGTGATGTGCACAGCTTAGTCTTGTCCTCCATTACCCGATCCAACAATGTCCGTTTATCCGTAAAATCCTTTCCCAAGTAGGTTCGAAACGGAATCCGAAACAAACGAAAGCAAAAGGCTTTTTTATCTTCAGTGTAGTGTAATCCACTTAATCCCTCCAAATCAAAGGGAAAGGCCATATCCCTCCTGAAATTTTTCAAAGAACGTTCACCATTCCAATACTCCGGCCTATTCTTTTTAAATGATGAAATCAATGCCTGGTTTAAATTGGACAATATGTTTGTGGGGATTTCTCCTTTAAAACGATCAGATACGACCCGATAGGTGGTGTTGATCCTGGAACGGTTTAAGATTCCTTGTTCATCTTTCTTTTCATCTGCCAATTTATATTTTATCCCCTCTGACAGATAAAAGAATTCCTTTATCATTTCCTGTACATAAAGGTGGGTCACTATTAGGTTGGCTGCCCTAAAGCATCGGTTCTGCCATTGGTACAGTTTATCCAAGGCCGCTTTTTTCTCTTCTTTGGTAGGAAGGTCTATCAATAGTTGGATCTTGCGAGTGAGTTTTAGCGTTGACTTTTCCATGTTAGGCCGATTGCAATTGATGTTTTGCTTCCATTAGCCTATAGGCTATCATGAATTCCTGATGCACCTCCTTTTGGGAGAGATTAAGTTCGTTGGCTATTTCGGAAAAGGAATATCTCAGTTCACAACGCATTTTAAGTACCTTTGTCTGCTCTTCTGTCATCTCGCCAGTAAACTTTATCTCATCCGCATTGTTGTTACCAGAATCAAGCTTATTTCCTTGATGGAGAATGGTTTTGATATCTTCAATGGCTTCCTTGATCTCTCTACAGGTTTCATTGATACCTTTTCCCATTACTTTGGAAATCGCTTTATACTGAAAGCCGTGTTTCAAACACAGATTGATTACATGCCTTTTGCTGTCATCCAATAAGGGAAGGACGCGTATGATACTTTCGAATTTCTCCTGTTCCCCTTCCTGTAGTTTAAAATTATCTTTATCCTCACGAGGGTCATACCCGACCATATAGTCTTGGTAATTTTCATAGCTCTCCAATGAGTGGACTTTCCTGAAAAACTTGTTCCTAGGGCGTGTATAGTATGAAATGCACTCCCTTTTCATAACAAACCGCAAGAAAAAATAAATGTGTTTGGGTGATTTCAAGCTGTCCCTATTAATCCACAACTTCAAGAATACATCCTGAACCAATGTTTCCACAACAAAACCATCATTGAGAAAGCTCTTGCCCAGCCAGAAAATCGGTTTGTAATATTTGGAATAGATTTCCGCAAAAGTTGAAGAGCAACCTTTCTTCAATAATTCAAGATGTTTGTTGTCGATATTTGAAATCACGAGCTTGAAACTTTATTAATCACTTACCAAATGTAATCATTTATTTATTAATCGTAATTATTAACTTATTATAAGTATATTTTACAGTACTATAAATGAATTACTTGTCATTTTAGGGTTAACAAATACACCCATGACAAAAAAAGATGATCATAAAGACCCTGCACTGGTTTCCATAGGTTCAATGTTCGAGACGGGAAAAATTCGAAAGATGTACACACTTGCAGAATTATATCCGACCCGAATAGCAAAATCACTTGGTATAAATTATGGCAGGTATATGGTCAAGCTGAACCATCCTGACAAGTTCACTATGGGAGAAATAGTGAGACTTGCAGATTTACTCGATATAGAACCTGACATGATAACCAAGGTAATATACTCTGAATTAAAGTGATTGCAGAATTCGCTGCACTATACTTTTTGCACTATAATTATTCTTTTAAAGCTTATTTCCTGAGAGTTCAAAACAACAATGAAACTTATTCGAGTAGGTGCTTTTGTTTCGGAATTAATTTTCCAAGCTGAACTTGTATCAAATTCTTACGAGAGGTTGAAGGAAGCTGTTGATGACTTTGATAAAACTGCCGTTTGGTCAAGTATACAATCCATTTTAATATCATCAGGTAATATTTCTAAAATTCTATGGCCAGCAAAATCAAAATATAAAGTAAGAGGTGAAGAACTTAGGAAACTTATAAAAATCGACTCTGAAAGTGTTTTGAAGAGCAGAAAATTCAGGAATAAGTTTGAACATTATGATGAATTGTTAGATGATTTTTTTAAAGACAAGGATATCTACTCTTATACTGATTTGGCAATGAATCCATCGTTATATTTATCAATTGGAGAATCTTGCCACAGAGGGTATAACTCTTTCGATAATACTCTAATAATTCATGGAGAAATTTTGGACTTAAATGATATTGTAGATGCTGTGGAACAAATAAAGCTTAAATGTAAAAGCTTATTTATTTAATGAAGTGAATCAACTACATCTACTCACAACATGTATCAATAAGTATAGGCAACCCAAAGAAAATCACAATCTTCAAGCGAATCTTATACTGGCACAAGCCTATAAAATCCAGATTCTAATGCTAAACTTATCGACGCAAACCGTTAAAAATCAAATAAACGATGAGGGACAACTTCGATGCCCAAGTACATAGAAACTTGATGGGTAAACAATTGGAGAAAGAAGGTAAGATATTGGAAGCAATGTCCCTTTATGAAACCAACATTTCAGAAAACTTTGAGGGTAGTTTTCCTTATAGAAGGTTGGCAATTCTGTATCGAAAAAGAAATTTACTCTCTGAAGAAATAAGGGTTTTAGAAAAAGCCATAACTGTTTTCAATTCTTTAGTTTCAACTGAAAGGGCAGACATAAGGCCAAAATTAAATGAGTTCCAAGAAAGACTTAGGAAAGTTAAAAGTAAAATTCAAGAATAATCCAATTATGCAAAACTCAAATAACATCACAGGAGTAACTGGAGAATATTATGTATGCGCTGAGTTAGGCTATAGGGGCATTTTAGCTATCCCTACGCCAAAAAACAATCCATTATTTGACTTGTTAGCAACAGACTTAAGTGCCAACCAAATAATTGCAGTTCAGGTAAAAACAATGTCAAAAGGAAACAAACAGGGATGGAGACTGAATAAAGATATTTGTTTGAGAAAAAATAATCCAAACCTATATGTTATTTTGGTCAACTTACTCGAAGAAGGAAAATGTGACTATTATATTTATCCTTACGATACGTTGAGCGAAAAAGTTGAAAAAACCTATAGCAATTACATTAAAACTCCAAAGAGAGACGGTACGCAAAGAAAAGAAGTAGATTTCAGGTGGTTTAACCATAATGACTTTGATGAAAGTGATTTAAACAGAAAAAATAATTGGTCATTATTACCCTTTAACTTCTAACATAGTATGGATTTCTTAGCAGGTAAAATCATGGCACATTTTCATGAAAAGGGAGGAAGGTCAACCCTTGAAATGAAAAAAGATATAGAAAGTTTCCTAAGAGCCAATGGTGGAGTTCATAAGTCGAAAATAGGCGAAAATATTGACCCTGTACTTTTGAGGCAGACCTATAAATATTGTGAGCGTTTAAAAAATGAGGGGGCATTGTTGGATTTTGGCAATCAAAGGAATGTTCCTATTCTTGGGAATAAGTATATCAATCTAGAATTTAATGCAGGTCTAGGAGAATATGGTGGATATGATTTCTTAGTTCAGGGTTTTCAATTAATCCAAAAAACCTTTTCCGAATCGGTTTTAAAAATTGTAGTTCTGGACGAAATTGGGGACCATAGCATAGGGACTTGTTTTGTTGTAAAGGATAACTTAATTGTTACTGCTAAACATTGCATAGAAAATTTCAAGAAAGTCATTATAAATGATCCTTTAGGCCATCCTATAATCCCAGAAAGAATTTCTATTTCTAAAAATCCTCAAATTGATGTTGCAATCATCCAGACCAAAGGGTGTCCGTTTAAGGGAGTAAAGCAATTAATGTTCGGCGAGCCAGAGGTTTTGGAAGAAATTCTAACCATGGGGTATCCTCCCTTGGCAACGTTTGACGCTATCCAAATAAATGATACTGCACATATTAACTCAATCCAAAAGAGTTCTAAAGGAAATGTCGTTGCACAAGAGCTAAGGTATGGTGAATCCACTGATTATATCATTTTAAATGCAAAGGTCAAAGGCGGAAACAGTGGAGGCCCTGTTTTAAATAAATTTGGAACCGTGGTTGGAATAATTGTCAACATCCTGCCGGACATAGAGCAACCCGAAAAGTTAGATCAACTTGGATATGGTATTGCTATAAGTGCCAATGAAATTATAGAAATTATTGAAAATGATTTTAAAAATAATGATGGTTGTGTTCAGTTACCTTTTGAAATTCTTGAAGATGGATTCTGTACTCTGTTGTAATTATTCATTTAATTAAGCAAGCGAAACCATGTTTCGCGCTGCAAGCCCCCAAAATCTTACCTCCAACTTTTGCGCATGGATCCTGACGGGTTTTTGTAGTGTTCCGGTAGATAAGCGTGAAGCAAAAACCCGAAAGGGCGCAACCTACTTGTTGGCTTTCAGTAGCCCATGTCCTCACCTGTGCTCCTGGCCTTATCAATACCCCTCCCAAGAGCTTTGATGATCTTGGCAGCTATTTGCACTTTATTTGTTGGAATACTTGGAGCTTTGACCCCCATTGTTTTAAGCAGTTTAAAGGCCATGTCCTTTTCCTGGGTGGGCAGTCCCATCACCTTGGCAAAGAACTTTCCCGGTTCCTTGGCATGGGCCTTTCTCCCTACATAGGATTCCACATAGTTTCTCTTGAAACCAGTTGTCCTATCAAAGGTCTTCTCCGCTGATTGGTAAAAGCTGTCCCTATCAAATCCTCTCTTGACCGTCTTTCCATTTAATTCAACCTCGGATGCCTTGTGCTTGGCCATTGGGGATAGGGTATAGGTGTTCGTCACGTCCCTTCTGCTGACTATGATATGGATATGGGTCTGTGGCCCCTCTTTTTGCATCCCTGCTGCCACCAATTGCCCGTTCTGTTTATGCGGGGCCAATCTTGTTTGCTCTGCGATCCTCTTTTCAAGCTCTTTGACATTCCCGATGGATTCGCCCCGTTCCACTTTCCGTATCTCGTTCCTGAGCCTTGCTATTTCACCTCGATAAGGTGCATTCTCCTGAACCTGCCTGTCGAAGCCCCGGTAGGTGCGCTCATGCTCAATCTTGGCATAATATTTAAGGTTCTCGGCCTTGACCTCTTGGTTCCTATGGAAACTCTTGGCATAGTCCTCCATAAGTTTCCTAGTGTATTCCCTTAACAGGTTCTGGTCATTGCCAATCGCTTTCAGCTCCCTTTGGTTGGGGCTGACCACTATGGAATAGAATTTCGGATCCTTCTGTCTCAGTTTCGCGGTATTGGCATCTATATCCTCGATGACCGTTTCAGGGCTTACGCTGTCGTTCTCTTGGTCAAAGAATTCCTCCCTGAGTTCGGGCAACCTGTCCTGGTTTTCCTTTTCCAGATAGTCCACATAGTTCCCTACACTGGAGTTATAGGTACTGCCCATTTTCTGTGCCGAGATAGTAAGGTACATAGCCGTTTATCTTAAATGGTGCTTTAATTTTTCAAACTCCCCGATGCCCATATTGATTTTCAGATAGGGCTTTCCCATCATAGGTTCTATCTTTTCAACGTTGTGGAGCATTTCATTGCAACGCTTTTTATAGCTTTCAAATTCACGGAGTATTCTCTCATGATCCACTTTAGGAACGGTGTTTCTAGGCTCCAAAAAATCCATTCGCTCTTCCTGTATCTGGACAGGTTCCCGTCTCGGTTTCCTTCCATCCTTTACATAGGCCTCGTAAAGAATCAACATCATTTCATAGGTGGGCCGGATACTGGTCTTTTCCATGTTCTTGATAATGGCGATAATCCTATCGAATTTTTTCATCATCTTCACCTCCAATTTTTTGATACTATCAACGATAATCTTTGTTCCCTCCCCAAAAGGGTCAAGGCTGTTCTCCTTGAAGTATTGTATCATTCCATCCAACACCTCGCTATGCGATTTGCCGAACTTTTTGGAATAGCTGCGAAAGCGTGTGGCCGTTTCCTTCTTTACCGTGATATTGGAATAACCACCTATTCCTTTCTTTGTCCTTTCCTTTGTTGATTGCTTTTCCATGGGCCGAATTTTATTTTTTAGTGAAATTGCGTCAATTTTTTCGTCAAAAATTTCCAGTGTTTACAGGGCTTCCCAAAGGGTTTACTGTAGATTTCGGAAAAGTCTACTGTAGCCTCCTTTTATGCACAGTATTTCCTAAACATCTCAATTAACTGGTTTTCAACTTGTTGAAGACCCGAAAACAACCGTGATGGCGCAATCTGCGCATCACCCTCTTGCTATTCCCTACGTCCCGCAAGCGGGACCGAATGAATACTACCTTATCATCCTTCGGCTGATCGGCTAGTCTGCATATGTTCTATTAGGTTTTGCATGTCCTCCCCTATCTTGTGTTCCAGTACCCTTGCATAGATCTGTGTGGTGGACAATTTGGTATGGCCGAGCATCTTTGAGACGGTTTCTATAGGGACTCCATTGGACAAGGTTACCGTTGTTGCAAAAGTGTGCCTTGCAGTATGGAATGTCACTTTCTTGTAAATCTTACAGGCTTTGCAGATTTCCTTTAAGTAATAATTTACCTTTTGATTGCTATAAACAGGCAATAGGACTTTCATCATCTTTCTTTCTGCGGAATCTTCATATTTTTTGATGATCTCCTTTGCTTGTGGAAGTAAGGGGATTTTGAGTTTTTCGTCCGTCTTTATCCTTTTGGTGAACAACCATTCATTGCCATCTATTCCTTTAAGTAGGTGGTCTGGGGTCAATGCCTTGACATCGATATAGGATAGTCCGGTATAGCACGAGAAGAGAAAAACATCCTTACATTTCTCAACCCCCTCCTTTGTGAACGTGGTTTCTTCTATCAACCTCAATTCCCGTTTTGTCAAATATTCCCGTTCGGTTTTCTCAAAACGCAGTTTATAGTTTTCAAAAGGGTCTTTTGCTATCCAATCCAACCGAACGGCCAACCTCGACATTTTCTTAAGCCGTTCCATGTGTTTCATGGCCCCGTTGTTGGTGCACTTGGTTCTTGTCGATGGCCTGTATTTTCTCAGGTATTGTTCAAAATCAGATATAAAACGGTAGTTCAGCTTTTTAAGTTTTATATCCTCGATTCCATATTCCTCTCTTAAAAAGAGGCTTATACATTTTTCGGTAATATGGTAGTTCTTTCTTGTTCCCGGACGCAAAGACGTGTGCATGGTTCCATTGTGATAGGCAATCAATTGTTTCAATGTCTTGCCTCCATCATCTTCCCCAAAGAACCTTGCTTTTATGGCCAAAGGGGTGATAACCTTCTCTTCTGCCATCAATAGCCTATGGGCCTCATGCAAGCCCGTGTAAATTTGGTCAAGGTACTTGTTAAGGGAGATGACATAATTGGAAAATCCCTTGCCCCTTTTACGGCTATTGTCCCATAAATTGGTTTTAATTTCCCGATTTATGCTAAAATCGGTACGCTCTCCATCGATGGTGATCCTACAATAGACAATCCGGTTCTCGGATTGCACCTTGTGCTTTCTTGTAAAGAAATTAATTGTTAAACGATTGTTTTTCTGCATGTTGCAACCTTTTAGAGTGTTAATACTGTGAAAGTCAAAACACAAGAAAAATGGTTCTAAAAGTCATTTAAAGTTACAACAAGAACTGTAAGTGTTTGCTCCCGATGGGAACACGCTTGATATGATTTTAGATGGTTTTAAATGAATTCAAACGATATGCCTAAAAACACAAAACACTGAAAATCATAAGATTAACAGTGTTTTGATTTTACTTAAATAAGGTAAGTCGGGATGACTGACCTCTTGAAGAGGCGCTAACCCATTAATATCCAGAATATTATGTCGATTTTCCCAAAATAGGACATCCCATAGGACATCTTCGTGTGAAATAATGATTTTCACAACGTAAATATCGATATTTAAAATCAAACCACACCATCTTGTTTTATTTAATTTTAAATCAAAATAGACAAAGGAATTTTTGTGAGTTCAAAATCTCATCACAAACAAGATGAGTATCTATTCGCCCTATCGACAAGCAGATATAATAAGAACTTTGATTGTCATTTTTAAACTAGCTGTATAAATTACAAGATTTAGATTTTTGCCACCGGTGTTCCAGCCAAGCCATTACTGGTCCACCTTACATGATTGACACAATCAAGTTTAGAGGTTTTGATTGCAGTGATACCTGAATCTTGCGATGTTTTCAATACTACCAATGACCATGCCTATACCGAAGTTGTGTAGAAAAATCCAATAAACTTATACAACCCGAATAGGATTAAGGTAACCCCAACCCTATTCGAACCATTTAATATATTCTTCTGGACATTCCTTTATTTCTTGGTCAAATGATATCCAGCCGATTCAACAGCAGAAGTGATTTCCTCTTCCGTGGCACTTGTAGTCTGTACGGTCAACAATTTGTCTTGGGAGGCAAAGTCAACAGACCAATCGGTCACGCCATCCACCTTATCCAAAAATGGTTTTACGGTATTGGCACACCCACTGCACTTAATATTTGATTTGAATTGTAATGTACTCATGTTCATCGATTTTAAATTAGAAAATTACTATAGTTTAATCGTTTTAAGCCTCAAACTGTTCAATACGACCGATACACTGCTAAAGGCCATAGCGGCACCAGCGATCATCGGATCTAACAAAAATCCATTGATCGGATACAGCAGCCCTGCAGCTATAGGAATTCCAATGATATTGTATATAAAGGCCCAAAAAAGATTTTGCCTTATACCTATAACGGTCTTATGGGAGAGCTTCAACGCTTTGGGAATGGCATTTAAATCAGAGGTGATCAAGGTCATTTTCGCGACATCCATGGCAATGTCGGACCCTTTGCCCATCGCGATACTGACATCTGCTTGGGCAAGTGCCTGCGAATCATTGATACCATCGCCCACCATGGCGACCACCTTTCCACTTTCTTGAAGCCTTTTCACAAAATCAGCTTTCTCTGATGGGAGCACTTCGGCTTCATAGCTTTTGATACCCACCTGTTGTGATACGGCTTCGGCGGTCATCTTGTTATCACCGGTCATCATGTAAACTTCCATACCATTCCCCTGCATTTCCCGTATGGCTTCCTTTGAGGATTCCTTTATACTATCCATAATGGCCAAAATCGCCTTCACCTTGCCTCCACCGCCAAAGTATATGACCGTTTTGGCTTCCTGCTCTAACCCTTCGACCATGTGCCCCAGGTTGTCATCCATGGCGATTCCTTTTTCGACCATCAACTTATGATTGCCCACAAGGTATTGGGTTCCATCCAATGCCTCAGCGCGAACACCTTTTCCTGTAATACTATTGAAGTTCAAAATTTCGACCGGATTTACCTTTCTATTTTTTAAAAAGGAGACCACGGCTTCAGCCAAGGGATGTTCGGACTGTCCTTCCATGGCATATAAAATTTGCTCCAGGGCCCTGTGATCGGTCACATGGTCCGCAAAGACCATATCGGTCACCACTGGCTTTCCTTCTGTTATGGTTCCCGTTTTATCCAGGACAATGGCATTTACTTTGTAACCCAACTCCAAACTTTCCGCATCTTTGATGAGGATATTGTGTTCGGCCCCCTTGCCGATTCCCACCATGATGGCCGTGGGGGTTGCCAAACCCAGCGCACAGGGACAAGCTATTACCAATACGGCAACTGCGGTCAACAGTGCATGGGTAAAAGCGTCCTCACCTCCCAGGAACATCCAGGTGATAAATGTCACCAGTGAAATCGTCATTACCACGGGAACAAAAATACCGGCAATCCTGTCCACCAATTTTTGTACGGGCGCTTTGCTCCCCTGTGCTTCCTGCACCATCTTGATGATCTGGGACAAAAGGGTCTCCCCTCCCACCCGGTCAGCTACAAACTGAAAGCTTCCTTTTTGGTTTACGGTACCGGCAAAAACTTTTTCATCCTTTGTCTTTTCTACAGGGACGGGTTCGCCCGTGATCATACTTTCATCAACATAGGAACTTCCTTTGGACACCGTTCCATCCACAGGGATTTTCTCTCCCGGTCTAACCAAAATCGTTTGACCTACCTTAACCGAAGAAATAGGGATTTCCCTTTCCTCCCCATCTGCTATCACCTTTAAGGTCTTGGGCTGCAACCCTATCAATTTCTTTATGGCGGAGGATGTATTTGATTTCGCCTTTTCTTCCAATAATTTCCCCAATGAAATAAAGGTGATGATCACTGTGGCCGCCTCATAATATACATGGGGTTCCATGCCTTTACTGAGCCAAAATTCAGGAAAAAAGGTATTGAATGCACTGAACAAAAAGGCAATGCCCGTACTGAGTGCGACCAAGGTATCCATATTGGCCTTACCGAATCTGGCCTGTTTGAAGGCATTTATGAAAAAGCTTCGGCCAAACCAGAACAGGATAGGAACGGCAAGTACCAACGAAATCCACCTACCCGGGACCCAATCCATAAAAAACATCCCAAGAAGGAAAATGGGAAGTGTCAAAATAGCGGACCAAAGGGTTCGCTTTTTTATGGATACATAATGCTTTTTCGAAAGCTCTTCCTGTACTTCGGTAGGATCCTCGGCATCCACAATTATATTATAACCGATTTGACGTACCGCATTTTGAAGATCGCTTAGGTCCATAGCACTGTCATACTCCACAAGGACCGTACTGTTGGCAAAGTTGACACTGGCATTGTAGACCCCTTCGGTATGGCCCAGCATGGATTCCACGCTGGATGCACAGGCAGCACAGGTCATTCCAGTGACCGGGAAAGATTTTTTTGACACCGTCTTCGCTTTCCTTTCGGTGTCCTCAATAATATCGATTGCATCCATTTTCTACTCCAATTTGTATGGTACAAATTTCAGAATAGACCTAAAATGGACTGTTACGTTATTTACTGAAAGAGTTGTAGAATTTTCCGAAAAATCAACTTTTATCTTTCCTCGTCAAGTACTTATAATTGGTGAGTGGTTTATAGAATTCGGCAACATCTATGAAATCAGGTTCGCCCACGTCAATCTTTTTTGGAGAATTTGCCCCGATCAGTTTAGAATATATTCGATAGGACAAACCATTGTAGTGAACTTGGGGCAAAACAAGAATATTGGTAGTAAATAATCGCCTCTCATTCGGCCAGATTCTTTGTTTCTTCCCTAAGAGATCCCTCGAATTTAGGAATAGGCCGCTTTTCTTTTCCTGCTTCGGTTTCCACTATTCCATTTTCCTTGATGTCGTTTATCAACCACTGCATTTCCATTATCTCCCTGCGTTGTGCCTTGATAATTTCATTGGCAAGCTCCCGTACCCTGACATCTTTTATTTGAGAACGTTCACTGGTCAAAATAGCAATGGAATGATGGGGTATCATTCCTTCCATGTAGTCGACTCCTGAAACGGTAACCTGACTCCTGACCAGCCATATCCCACCTGCAATCAACAAAACACCCAAGGCTAATATTGACATGTTCTTGCGTCGGTCTTTATACATCTGTAGCATATATAGTAGCATAATAATGATCATCGATCCCCCCATGATCAAAGTCATGAAAAATCTAGTCTCACTATACCAAAAATGATCAATGATTTGATATGAGTGGGTGTACATTAAAAAAAACATGGCGACCATTGAAGTACCAATCATCGCAAAAAACTTTAAATAATTATTGGATTTCCTTTGACTATCTTCCATTGTGCAAATTTTATCTGGTTATTGTGATTATTCCTTGACTTTCGAGTATTGAATTGTTCCATTCCAATTGTAGGCCTGACAATTTACCTGTTCCAGTTATCGTATATCGGTTCAATTGGCTTTGTTCATCGCTTGTATTTTATATTGACCCCCCTTATTTTCCAATGCCTTTTGTAGCTTTTCAAGGGGGACCTCAAATTGCGACTCCACTGTAGCTTCTGCGTTTTTTAGATCGACCGCTACATCGGCTACACCGGCCACATTGAAAAGAGCTTCTTCAACGTGCCCCCTACAGCCATCACAAGTCATTCCTTCTATTTGGTATCTTCTTTTCATGTTGTGATCATTTTTTATTTTAACAATTTTACACCTAGAATCAACAATGTTGGTTCCAACACGTATGGGAAAAGTAACACTTTCTGTATAAGGGCGTTGTTTGAAAAAAAACAAACCTTGACCCATTTGCGAAGAAAGGTGTTTTTTAAATAGCGTTTAGGAGGCTGGTTCCTTGGAAAGGTATTGCGCCCTTAATGGTAGAGGTTAAATATCATCAAGCGATATTCTATTTTGTATGGCACTTTTCTTAAATTGTGTAGGTGTCATTCCAGTAACTTTTTTAAATTGGTTGCTTAAATAGGCAACGCTGCTATAGTCCAATTGAAACGCTATTTCCTTTAAGCCCAATTCGTCATAAACAAGAAACTCTTTGATCTTTTCAATCTTTTGGTTGATGATATATTGCTCCAAGGTAATGCTTTCCACCGCGGAAAACAGCGAACTAAGATACTTATAGTCAAGATGCAATCCATCGGAAAGGTATTCGGGCCATTTGACCTTTTCCATGGGTCCGGTGTAGTGTATCGCCTCAATCACTAGGTTTTTGATCTGTTCTATCAACTGACCTTTACGATCGTTGATGATCGTAAATCCAATTTTCTCAAGTCGTTCGTTGAGACCTTCCCGTTTTTCAGGCGTGATTTTCCCATTGAGGGTTATTTCACCCAACGACACATTCATATAGGGAATGCCCTCATCGTCCAAAATACCTTTGACGGCCATGATGCATCTCGGACAGACCATGTTTTTGATGTACAACACATCTTTCGATTTACTGGACCCAACTTCCATATCATGCAGTGAATTTCCACAGGGCCTTCAAAAAAATGACGACCACTGCCAATATAACGATCAATATCAAGGCCAATATGCCAAGGATTTTCTTTCTTTTTTCCTTTCTATTCTTGGCCGGATCCCGTTTCTTTTTCGCCAGACCCCTTTTTTTCTTTCGCCTTTGCCTCCTAAGTTCGCTCATTTTTCCCAAAATGGTTCAACTGGCACAATAGTCAACTATTTGCTCCTAACAGGAGTCCTTTGCCAAATAAGTATGTCAATGTGTTTGAACTATCGCCTTTTCCATAATTTTCTGATCGTTGGTGAGCTGACATACCACAACAAGAATCCGCTCAAAACGGTAATCAATCCCATCAGGGAAAAAATCCGTAAAACCATGGTGTTAAAATCGTCCCGTCCCTCATAGTCCATGGTATGGGTCATCCACAAAAAATCGAACCATCTCCAGGACCGATACCTTACACGTTGAAACGACCCATCGGTCTCTGAGACATACGCTTTAAGGTTTTCATCCGTTTCATAGGTGATCACATAGGCCGGTAATGGACGTCCACGATACTCGTGCTGCCCACCTGTTTGGGTGAGTCTTTCGACACTTTTGACCTTAAGTTCGGGCAACATATACTGTGAAGCAACGGCCAAGGCCTGTTGTTCATCGATACCCTTTTTGATCTCCCCCGTTTGTGCATCCATCAAAACCCCACCATTGATCCAATAATAGGGACTTCCCCCTATATTTCTCATTTCCAAAGATTTGATTTTAACGTTCCCGTGTCCATTGGGAGCAATTAAATTCCCAAATTCTGACTGGTCCGGATGCTCCTTGATGAATTGATCTCCATGGATCTCGTCAATGTCCGTCCAACTAAAATATAGTCCACTGATGGTCCACATTAGGAACTGGATCCCAATAAATAGGCCAAGATATCTATGTATCTTTCTGACCTTCATCGATGTTTTTCTTCCGACCATTAGTTCTTCCCGTTGTTCCGTGAGGAGTTATGCATCTTTACAATTTTCCATTCCCCATCCGTTTTTTTAAGGATGGCAGTGGCAACCCCTTTTCTGCTGATTGTTTTGGCCTCACCTCCATTTTCCGATTTTAGGCCAATGGTATAGACATAGCTTTCCGTAGTAAAGGCAAAGGGTAGCTCCACCTTCACTTCAATGGTATAATCCGAAAACCTAAAACTGTTGAAATGTCCAAGTTCTGGACCTATATGATGGTCGAGATAATGTTGATAGGTGCCTTCCACGCCCCCGGATTCAAAAACTTCGGAATCTTTCGCAAAAAGCTCCAAGGTGCCTTCCGTGGTCAAATTTTGCAGGGCCTCCTTGTAGCTTTCCATTATCCGCAGCACAGCGGCCCTGTCCTGGTCTAGGTTTTCCTTGTTAGGGTTTGTTTGGCCAAAGCTTGTCCCTGTGAGAAATACGGCCATTAGAAAAATCTGTAAAGTAATACGTTTCATTGGTTTGTTTTAACATTGTTTAGGTTAGTATATATTGTATGATAAAGGCTCCCAGGACAATCGAAATGACGATCCCATATAGGATATGGGCCAACCATTTTTTTAAAATGGCCTTTTTCGGCTGCACAGGTCCATTGTCACGACAACAATCTTTCATCCTTTTTTTCCATTAGTGCCTGACAAGGGAAGGGAACGATTAACTAACTAACTCACCAACCAATCAACTTTGGGTGTTCCCCTCCCTTTCAGGACTTTATTTCCTCATTCATAGTAACCGGACATGACCAACAACAATAGCAATATCGTTTGTCCCGGTTTTAGGGTAATTTCCATGTCATTTTCAATTATCCAATTCTTCCATTAGATCATTTACCAAGGTCAATATCCGTTCTTTCTCTTCCACCGATAATTTTGCATCCTTATGGATCAGGGTATAGGAAGATAGGGGCATCTTATCGTCTTCGATCTGACTTGCGATGGACTTTAGTTTGCTCCTTTTTCTTCGATCCGAATAGTCGCCCCATTCATTGAAATTGAGTTCTTCCTTTCCCTCTTTTATGTGTTCTTCCAAAAACCAGGCGATGGGTTGGACCTTATTGTACCACGGGTATTGGGTGTTGTTACTGTGGCAATCATAGCAAGATACCCGCAAATCGTGTTCGATATCCTTGGCAACCTGGTTCACCGACATGAAGTCCGTATCGGGAACCACATCGCTCAAGTTGGGATCTGTGGGCACAAACTGGATGCCCACAAATCCCAACAGCACTACCAATACTATGATTTTCAGTACTTTCATTTAATTGATTTCCTTTTGCACCTTACCACAGGTCAACATCTTACTTCCAAAAAATGGATTCTGGATTTCGCTACTTGCGCTGAGCCACGTTCCTCCTTGGTTGTTGTTGTACATGGGGCAGAATTGTTGGTACAAGGTTTTGGAAGTCCCGGTTATGGCAATAAAATCGACCATATCCTTGCCCAGTCCCTCAAAGTGTTCCCGTTGGTGACCGATATCACTTTTGGCGATATGCTCCCCATGTTCCTTGGCCACTTCAATGATATCGGACAGCTCCTTCTGTTGCTGTTCATCGTATACGCTGATATCAAAGCTGCCCAAGGCACTGGCCAAGGCTTGGCCCGATTTGGCCGCTTCATCCTTATTGTCCGCCACCAGGGCATCCTTCAGTTGGAGGTAGCTATCGATCACAGATGTGCCCTGTGCATCGGACGAACCCATATCATGGTCCATGGTCCCGTGGTCCATTTCCCCCGCAGAGCTCTCATGGTGATGGCCCTCTTCCGTTCCCATCTCCATATGGGCTCCTTCCTTGTCATTTGTTTCCTTCTTACCGTCCTTACAGGAAATCACGGTAACGGTCAATAGCGCAATGGCAATTGTACTTAATGTAACTGTTGTTCTTTTCATTGTAATTGATTTTAAGATTAATTCCTGATTTTGATTGCCCGGGGTCGGCATATTTGTATTATCCCCCATTATTGTTACTATTTTAATTTTTTCATCTAATTTTCCATTTCTCCCACGCAAGCACTCTACCCTTATTCTTCCTCGACCGTACGCTTTTTCCCCAAAAACAATCGTTCCCCGAAAAAAATAAGCACCATCAATACCAGGGCAACAATGACCACCAAAAGATCACTACCGGCCTTTGACCAAATAAAGGCGCCCAACACCAGTACATCCAGCACAAGGGCCGTAATGAGGATAATGGGATTTGCACCGATTTCCTTTCGTAGATTGTTTAGGACCCCCCAATGGATCCCGATATCCATGATCAAATAAAAGATGGCCCCCAATGCAGCGATCCGGCTCAGATCGAACAACATGGTGAGCCCTATGGCAATCACCACGGTATACACCAACATATGTTTCTGTATGTCCCCGGGAATCCCAAAATGTCGATGTGGTATCAATTCCTTTTCAGTGAGCATGGTGGTCATCCGGGAAACGGCAAAAATGCTGGCAACGACCCCGGAAACGGTGGATATGATCGCCAGACCAACGGTGAACCAGACCCCATATTTTCCAAAAGCGGGTCTGGATGCCTCGGCCAGCGAATAGTCCTTGGCCGCAATGATTTCCTGGATGGAAAGATTGGAAGAGACCGCAAATGCCACCATGAGATAGACCAGGGTACATATCACCAAAGAAATGACAATGGCCCGTCCCACGTTACGTTTGGGATCGACGATCTCATCCCCACTATTGGTAATGGTGGTAAAACCCTTATAGGCCAATATCGACAGTGCCAATGCCCCCAAATAATCCACCAGGGAATGCTCGGTCAAGGACTGGGAAGGAACGACCTGATCAAAGGTAAATCCAGCTGCCCAAAGGCCACCAATGGCAAAAACCGCTATCCCGCCGATTTTTAGTATGGCCATGACCAAGGACGATCCCCCGATAGCTTTGTTTCCCATCACATTGACAATAAAGGCTGTGATCAACAACAATACCCCAAGGATCGGGGGCCAGAATCCTTTCGACTCCACATCAAAAAGCTCCAATACGTAGGTCCCGAACGTCCGGGCCACCAAACTCTCATTGATGACCATGGAAAGGGCCATCAGCAGTGCACCGGTAGCGGTCCAGGCCGTTTTACCGTAAACCTTTTTGAGGTACATGCCAATGCCCCCGGCAGAGGGGTAGGTATTGGACATTTTGACATAGGTGTAGGAACTGAAACCTGAGATGACTGCCCCGATTAAAAAAGCAAAGGGAAACCATTGGCCGGAGAGTTCGGCAACCTGACCCAAGAGCGCAAAAATTCCCGCACCGATCATCACACCGGTTCCCAAAGCAATGGTATTGGTCAGACTCAGGCTATTTTTTTTGTATTCTGCCATTTAAAAACGGGCTAGCAGGCCTCCGCCCCAACCATATCGGTTGTTGTAATTGGCCTGGATTGAAAAATTACGTGAAAGGATATAGGAGGCCCCTACCAGCCATTGGGTCTCACTTTCATAGGATGAATTCCCCAAATCGTTGACCCATCCAAAATCGGCCCGAAATTCATATTCCCCCTCGAGGAAAATCCTGGGAAAAAGCAATAGTTCCCTATCCAACCTTATTCTTGGACGCAGCTGGTGGTCCATACTCACATCCATATTAAAGCGGTATGGGGTAAAATACTTGACCCCTATCAGTCCCACTGTATTGAAACGGTCATAGGAATCAGGGATGGAGGTTTCCGTGTTTACCCCTGCATAGACCCGTACCCAGTCATTGAGATACCTGTTATAATTGACTTCCACCTCGGCATTTTGGTCGTAGTCAAATTCTGCCCGTACCCCAAATTCATTCCTGATATTACTTGAAACAAGGAAGAGTTCATTAAAATTGGAACCCAATCTGGCAGCACCCCAAGCATAATAATGGTCAGTTTCATCTACCAACTTTTGAACAGGAAAATCCTTCATCCTCAGATCCCTTGGGGTATCATAACTGAAAACCCTGGCCATGCCCCCCATCATGTGGTAGAGGATATGACAGTGGAAAAACCAATCCCCGTACTCTTCATTATAAAATTCGATGACCACTTTCTGCATGGGCGGCACATTGACCGTATGTTTCAAGGGTGACTTTTCACCATTCTCATTGATGACCCTGAAATAATGCCCATGGAGGTGCATCGGATGGTGCATCATGGTCAGGTTGTTGAGGGTGATCCGGGTTACTTCCCCACCTTTGATCTTGATCTTATCGGTTTCTGAAAGTGGCACACCGTTCATACTCCAGATATACCGTTGCATATTTCCCGTCAGGTTCAACAGAATGTCATTGACGGGCAGATCGGCATTATAGGTAGTACTTTCCTTTGCTTTTAAGAAGTCATAGTTGAAATACGTTTTACGGGTATCGTAATCAAAAGCTGAAGTGTCTTTCTGCATCATTGGCATAGTCTGAACCATAGGGTTTTCCATCTTGTCCTTATGTCCGGTGGATTTCATTGACGTTGAATCCTTTTCCATTCCTGCCATATCCCCCATCTTTTTATCCATCTCCATGTGCCTATGATCTTCATTCGCATTCATAGGCCTTTTATCATCCATCTTCGCAATGGGTTTATCCTTTTGACCGCTCATTTCGGTCTTATCCATCGACATCCCATTGTGCATACCCATATCCATGCTGCCATCCTTCATATCCATCTGCATCCCATACTTTTGCATCAAATATTCGGGTGTATTTTTCTTCTTGTTGCCGGCCATTGCCGGAGCTCCCATTTTCATGTCCATTTGGGCCATTTGTTTCATCATCGCCACTTTGTCGGGCCTATCGATGGTCGTTGCGGGAAAAAGCGTTCCCTGCCCTAAATGCAACGAGGTATGCCCGGAGCCGTCCTGTGCCGTGGCCGTTACCTCCAAAGTGCCTTCAGGAACGGTCACGATGACATCATAGGTCTCGGCAATGCCAAAAAGAAAACGACTTTTGGAAACAGGCTCCACATCGACACCATCCCCGGAAACCACCATGGGGTTACCGCCACCGAAATCCATCCAATAATAGGTGGAGGCAGAGGCATTGACGAACCGGAGCCGCACTTTTTCCCCTGGTTTGAAATCAGGGTATTCGGCCAATGTTTTCCCATTGGTCAAAAATGCGGGGTAGTAGATATCCGCAATATCCGCTCCTTCCATACGATCTCGCCAAAATTTGAGTTGTGCACCTAGTGCACCTTCCTTGATGACCCTGCTCAAGGGCACCGCGGTCCCTTTTTTGACCTGGTACCACTCGTTTCCCCGTTTAAGGTTTCGGAGCACGTTCATGGCCTTTTCGTTCGTCCAATCGGAGAGCACCACGACCAAATCCTTATCGTAGTCCAACGTCTTTTCCTTGGGATGGATCAGTATCGAGCCATACACCCCCTTTTGCTCTTGCAGCATGGTGTGGGAATGGTACCAATAGGTACCTGATTGGTTGATCGGAATCCGATATTGGAAAGTTGTGCCAGGTTCTATGGGCGGTGTGGTCAAATAGGGAACCCCGTCATAAAAATTGGGCAAGATCAATCCATGCCAGTGTACGGAGGTTTCCACATCCATCTTATTGGTCACGTTGATCAGGGCGAAGTCACCCTCGTTGAATTCCAAGACCGGTCCCGGAATACTCCCATTGATGGTCATTGCATCGGCAGTGACCCCACCGAGGGTCAATTTGTTCTGTTCCAGTACAAGATTGTATTCCCGAACGGGTCTACCTTCCTCTTTTCTGTCCTCACCATTTGTCCCCACTTGCCCAAAAACATGGGTCGTCAAGGCAGTTAGGACAAAAAACAAGATTTTAGATTTCAATATTTTCATCATTCATTCATTTACATTTGTTCAATTACATTTCATCGGTGATTTCACCGCAGGTCAACATAGCCTCTCCGAAATAGGGGTTTGTGATCTCTTTGGTCGTACTCAACCAATAGGCACCTTTGTTGTTATCGGCCATCGGGCAAAACTGTTCGTATATCTTTTGATCCACCCCAAAAAGCTTGATACCATTGGATAAATGGGCGGACAGCTGTTTAAAATGGTTGCGTTGCACCTTGACATCCGATATCTTTGAAATGGAATTCGCCGAACTGGAGATTTCCTTCGATATCGTCATCCAATGGCCGTGCGCCTTCTTGTCCGTCAATTGTTTCATATCCACATGTTCCAAGGCCGACAACACTTTTTTTGCAGCGGCATTTGCCTTGGTACCATTATCATTGACAAGGGCATCCTTTAACTCCAAGTAGGCGCTCAACACCTGTTTTAATTGGTTTTTAAAAGTCGCTGTCGCCGTCATTCGCTGGTTCATATCAGAATGGTCTGTTTTGTTTTCCAAGCCGGGATCCCCCATATCCATTTCCGAATGATCGCTACCGCCTGTACCCTTGTCATCCCCCATCTTCATGCCTCCGTGGTTATGTCCCGTCATGGCGGGCCCACCTTCAGGATTCATCATGCTCGGTTTCCCGGCCAATTGGGCCGCCGCGTCGATACTAAAGGTCCCGTTTACCGCGATCTCATCCCCTTCTTGCAGCCCCTCCTTGACAATGAAACCATTTCCCAACGATGGTCCCAAGGTGACATCGCGCAACACAAAATTCACCCCATTGGATGTGGTATTCTTGATGTATACCACAGAACGTTCCCCGGTCCACATCACTGCCGACTTAGGAATGGTTATCGCTTCTGATGCAATGGGCTGTTTTGCTTTTACGGTTCCGGAAGCGAACATTTCCGGCTTTAACCTTAAACCGGTGTTCCCGATCTCGATTCTGGCCTTGGCAACCCTTGTCATGGGATTGATCACCGGGTCGATATAGGAAATCCTGCCTTTGAAATTTTCGCCCGGGAGGGAGGGTATGGTAAAGACCACTTCGTCGCCTTTCCTTACCCAGGGCATGTCGGACTCATAAATATCGAACAATACCCAAACGCTGTTCAGGTTGGCAATTTGATATAATGCCTTGCCCTTGTTGACATAGTCGCCAAGGTTTACCATTTTTTCGGTAACGTAGCCTGAAACATCGGCATGTATCGGCAATTCCTCCTTAACGGTCCCGGATTGAAGTATCTGTGCGATTTGGTTGTCGGAAAGCTTCCAGTTTTTTAATTTTTCCTTGGCGGCATTAAAAAACTGCGGTTGGGTGTCCGCTACCTTTCTTGCTTCAAAAAGTTCCTCTTGGGCAGTGACCAGGTCAGGGGAATAAATATAGGCGATGATCTGCCCCTGTTTGATGTACTCCCCTGTAAAATTGACCATTAGCCGTTCCACCCTCCCGGGAATATGGGAAGATTGGGAATAGATCGATCGTTCATCCGCTTCCACCTTGCCATTAAGATCGATCAATTTGACCGGGGCGGTCTTGCCCACGATTTCCGTAGTGACATTGGCAAGCTGCATGGCGGTTTTCGACATGCTAACGGCCATGGGGTCCAGTTCCGAACCGTTGTCATTTTCCAAAGGGATCAAGTCCATCCCACAAATGGGACAATCTCCCGGTTCCGTCTGTCTGATCTGGGGATGCATGGAGCAGGTCCAAATGGTTTCTCCCGATACTTCCGAAGTATGTTGGTGTTCCTCTGTGGCATTGCCCTTGGAGCCCCCGAACAATAGCCATCCCAGCAAAAGTCCAAGAACCAAGGTGGACAAGGCTATTTTTACTATTTTTTGTGTTTCTGATTTCATCTGATTATTTTTTTGCCGTGATATAGTTAAACTTGGCCAACGCTATTTCATATTGCGTCAATGCGCTTATTTTCAATTTAGTATACTTCAACAATTGTTGCTGCATTCGTAACACCTCCTCGAAGTCCTTCCCGGAATTCCCATAGGCTGTGAACAACAGATTGAGTGCTTGTTCCGATTCCATGATCTGTTCATCAAAGAGGGAAATCAAATCCGTCTGCTGCCTTATGTCAAAAACGGCCATTTCATAATTGGTCTTCAATGTATTGGTGACTTCCTTTTTTTGCAGTGCATAACTTTCCTGCATCAATTGGGCCTCCTTTTCGGCTGCCCTGTACTTACCCCTGAATAGGGGCAGGCTCAAGGTAACCATGGGCATCAATACATCCTTGCCATTATCGGGAACCACCATGTCGGTACGCTTATCAACCATTACATAGTCCAGTCCGACCCCCACTTTTGGCAGGCCTTGTTTAAGGGCTGCCCTTTCGGATGCCGCTGCAGCCTTGACCTTTAATTCCAGGGAATTCAAGAGCGGATGGTCCACTACCAAGGAATCTTTGACATAATCAATGGGCAGTACATTGACCCCAAAGGTCTCAGGGATGTTTATTTGTTCATCTTCCTTACGGTCCAATAGTTTATTGAAGGACGCCAAAAGGGGGATTTCCTTATGTTTAAGGATACCCAGATTCGTCCGGGCTTCCTTTAAAAGCACGTCCACCCTTAAGACATCGACCAATGATCCCAAGCCATTTTTGAATTTCGTATTGGAAACCGTCCTGTAGGATTCCAGAATGGCAATGTTGTCCTCTTCGATCCGTACCCACTCCTTAAGTTCGTACAATGGAAAATAAGCTGCTGAAACCTCGTAATAAAGTTTGTTCCTGGCATCCAAAAAAGACTGGTACTTGGCCTCTGCCATAAGTGCAGCGGCATCACCTTGGGCCTTTAAGGTTCCAAACCAAGGAAACATCTGAGTCAGTGAAAACCTTGCCTTTTGGGGCCCTACCCGGGTTTCGACCGGGGAGATGAAGTACCCAAAGGACAGGTTTGGATCTGGTAAAGCCTTTACCTGCGGTACCTTTTGTAACGCCGCCTCAAAATCTTTGTACTGTGAAAGAAGCCCCGGGTTGTTCCCAGCAGCAATCTCAAAGTAGTCTTCCAAGGTCTGGCCATTGGATAGGATACTTGTCAAGATAAATATAATGGTCACTACCTTTTTCATTTTACTGTATTTTTTTCAATGCTTTGTTGCGATTTTTAATGACTGTTTCCCTCCAATAGGCTTGGAGTACCGGGACCACGAACATGGTCATGATCTGTATGGTCATTCCCCCAAAAGTCGGGATGGCCATGGGAATCATAATGTCGGCCCCTTTTCCGGTCGAGGTGAGTATTGGTAAAAGGGCGATAATGGCCACCGCTGCCGTCATCATGGCGGGACGCACCCTTTTTTTCCCGGCCTCCAAAACTGCCGCTCTCACATCCGGTACGGTTTGAGGGTTCTTTTCCTCGAAAACCTGGTGGATGTACGTACCCATGATGACACCATCATCGGTGGCAATACCGAAAAGCGCGATAAATCCTACCCAAACCGCAACGCTTAAGTTGATCGTGTGCATTTGGAACAGATCGCGCATGTTGACCCCTGCAATGGCAAAATTCATGAACCAATCCTGACCATAGAGCCAGAGCATTATGAAACCTCCCGCAAAAGCAACAAAAACTCCGGAAAAATGGATGGAGGATGCGATGACCGTCTTGAACTGAAAAAACAGGAGCAAGAAAATCACGATCAAACTGATCGGTATGACAATGGACAGTCTTTTCACTGCCCTGATTTGGTTTTCATAACTCCCTGAAAACTTATAGCTTATTCCTGCGGGGACCGTTAATTCCCCTGCATCGATTTTTTTCTGGATGGCTTCTTGGGCATCGTTCACCACATCGACTTCCGCAAAACCGTCCCGTTTATCAAAAAGCACATAGCCCACCAAAAAGGTGTTTTCGCTCTTGATGGCCTGAGGCCCGCGGACATATTCAAAATCCACCACTTGGGATAAGGGAATTTGCGCCCCTACCGGTGTGGGAATCAAAATTTTCTTCAACGATTCCGGGTCGTCCCTCAATTCCCTCGGGTAGCGCACCCGCACGGGAAAACGTTCCCTACCCTCAACGGTGGAGGTGATTTTCATCCCACCGATCGCTGTTTCGATGCTTTGCTGCACATCTTCAATGTTCAAACCATATCGGGATATCCCGTCCCTGTTGATATTGAGGTGCAAATAAGGTTTGCCGACTATTCTATCGGCGAATGCGGCTTCTGCCTTGACTGAGGGCACTTCCTTCAAGATACCTTCCAATTGCATCCCAAAATCCTCGATGGTCTTCAGATCGGGTCCAAAAACCTTGATCCCCATGGGAGCGCGCATTCCGGTCTGCAGCATCACCAACCGGGTTTCAATGGGCTGTAATTTGGGAGCAGAGGTTATGCCCGGGATTTTGGTGACCTTTACGATCTCATCCCAGATATCGTTGGGGGATTTGATATGGGGCCTCCAGTTTCGGAAAAACTCACCGTCCTCATCCACGATCAGGTCCTTCTCGGCAATCCCTCGCTGCAAGGCCTCCTCATTGGTCAAAGTGTCTTTATGCTGGGTAATGAACCTATCTTTTCGATCTACTTTATAACGGACCCTATGTCCGTCTTCATTCACAATGAATTCAGGTTTATAGTTGATGATGTTCTCATACATGGAAATGGGTGCAGGGTCCAGTGCGGATTCAACGCGACCGAGTTTACCGACAACCAAGTCCACTTCGGGTATGCTTCCCAAGAGCATATCCAACTGTCCAACCACCCTTTTGTTGTATTCCACCCCTGAATGCGGCATGGATGTCGGCATCAACAGGAACGAACCTTCATTGAGTGATGGCATGAACTCGGATCCTATTCCCGGGAATCTCTTGGAAGCTGCCTGCCATCCCGAGGTCTGTCTGACACTTTTCCAACCTACCGATTCAAAGCCTTTGGCCACGATTCCAAAGGTGCTATCGAACCCCAGCCAAACCAATACCCCAAAAAACAGGGTCACGAATGGGATGAGCATGAACTTTCCCTTGTTTTCCAGACACCACTTTAGGACCGGTGTATAGAAATGTACGATTCCCATCAAAGCGGCCAGGATAATGCCCACTAGAAACAACACAAAAAAGTAGTTGACCACAATACCGTTTTGGGGTCCCAAGGGCATCCATTCCTCGGTCAAGAAGAACGAGGCGATAAAAACGGTCAATCCCAAATTGATATAGTTGGGAAACGATTTATAGTGCTCCGGCCATTTGGGTTCCATCAAATTGTTCAACCCAATGAGTGAAATGACCAATGGCAACCACATCTGGGCATAGAATGCAAAGATAAGCCCGGTGGATATCAATAGAATGGACCAAAATCGTCGCACCCGTTTCTTGTCATAATCCACCCCCAGTACAAAATGGGCCAAGGCAGGCAGTACAACGATTCCCAGTACAAAGGCGCTCAACAGGGCGAAGGTCTTGGTAAAGGCCAGGGGTCTAAACAACTTCCCTTCTGCCGATTGCATGGCAAAGACAGGCACAAAGCTCACGACAGTGGTCGCCAATGCCGTGGTAATTGCCGAGGCCACTTCCACGGTGGCCCTATATATTACCTGAATGAGTTCCTTGCCCTTGGCACCATGGTTCTCGGGCATTTCCAAATGTCGGATAATGTTCTCGACGAACACGATCCCCACGTCCACCATCACCCCTATGGCAATGGCTATTCCGGAAAGCGCGACCACATTGGCATCTACCCCGGCATATTGCATGACAATAAAGGTCATTAGTACCCCGACGGGCAATAGACTGGATATGATCACAGAGGCCCTCAAGTTGAGGACAAGTACCAGTACAACGATGATGCTGATCAGTATTTCGTGCGACAGGGCATTTTCCAAAGTGCCTATGGTCTCGTGGATGAGCTGTGTCCGGTCATAAAATGGGATCACGGTCAATTGGCTTTCCACACCATTGGCCAATGTCTTCTTGGGCAATCCGGGTGCGATTTCCTTGATCTTGTCCTTCACATTATTGATGACCGCCAAGGGATTGGAACCATAACGGGCGACCACTACGCCACCTACCACTTCGGCGCCCCCTTTATCTAGCACGCCCCTTCGTGTGGCCGGTCCCAAGCTGACCACCCCAATATCCTTGATCCGAACCGGGACATTGTCAAATACGGCAACCACGGCCTTTTCTATGTCTTCCGTATTTTTGACATACCCCAAGCCCCTGACCAAATATTCTGCTTGATTGACTTCAATGGTCTTGGCGCCCACATCCCTGTTCGACTTCCGTACGGCCTCCATGACCTTGTATAAGGGGATATTATAGGCCTTTAGGGCATCCGGATTTACATCCACTTGATATTCTTGGACATAACCCCCGATCGAAGCCACTTCGGACACCCCGTCCACGGCATTCAATCCATATTTCACATAAAAATCCTGGGCGGTCCGTATCTCGTGCAGATCCCATCCTCCCGTAGGGTTGCCATCCTTGTCCCTTCCTTCCAAGGTATACCAATATACCTGTCCCAATGCCGTGGCGTCGGGACCCAAAGTCGGGGTAACGCCATCGGGCAACAGACCCGTGGGAAGTGAATTCAATTTTTCCAGGATCCGGGAACGCGACCAATAAAATTCCACATCATCATCAAAAATGATATAGATACTGGAAAATCCAAAGATGGATGAACTACGGATTGTTTTCACTCCTGGAATCCCCAGTAAATAGGTCGTCATTGGATAAGAAATCTGATCCTCGATATCTTGTGGCGAACGTCCGGGCCATTGCGTGAAAACAATTTGCTGGTTTTCCCCAATATCGGGAATGGCATCCACGGGCACCGGGTCTTTGGGCAAAAAGCCCGTATTCCAATTGAAGGGGGAAGTGACAATCCCCCAGGTAACCAACATTATTAAAACGAGAACGGTCACCAGTTTGTTCTCTAAAAAGTATTTTATGATTTTATTGAGCATATCATGAGTTTATTGTGTTGGAAATAGTGAAATTGTTCCAAAGGCAATAAATACCTAGGGCCATGCCAAAAACCATAGCACGGCCAAACGTCATCGATATGCTCTTAAATAAGGAAAGTTTGATCAAGAATCTGAATATCCTTGACCAAAAGGGGCGGAGGGTAATGTACGACAGGAACTATATTTTCCTGTGATCCCTCAAAAAGATTGATGTAACTGTAGGTGAAGGCAATTAGGAACTGATGCTCCCCTATACTTACATTTTCAACTGAAAGTAGAAGATCTTCCTGCCCGAGGACAGAAAGTGTCTCATCTTCACAGCATCCATTTTTTTGCAGATTATGTTCATGCGAATCGGAAGCTTGTTGCACATCCATTCCACAGGATTCCGCTTTACCGAAGAAGGAAAAATCAACAAGATCCTCACCACAATAGTGTTGCCCCACCGCAAAGGAAAATGTGGAGGCCAGCACATTCAGTGCCATGAAACAAGATAATATTTTGAACCAAAATAGTTTCATATGCGATTACAAAACTACAATAATTTTAACAACCCTATTTTATTTAACATATTTTTTATGGCGATTTCATGTAAAATCCTTGCCATTCCACAGCCCTGAACCTAAGCAGGTCCCACAAAATCATCGGTTTGATTTTCAATTACATATAGTATGACAAAACGTTCCCTGGCCAGCAATGACATAACGGCTTTTTCAGGTCGGCCTTATGTCAGAAATGAAGGAAGGACGGGCTATGCTATTTTGTCTTCCATAGGGAATATATGGTATACCAATTTCTTAGGCCGGGCCACAAAGGTTGTCCCATACCACATCCTGTCGGTGGATCGGGCACATTGACCTTTAGCTTCACCTGTTGCCCAAGCAACAGAAATCGAATGGGCATATGAAGTTGTTCCACCCAATCCAAAACATGATGTCCATCATGTTTTTTCAGAAGTAGTTCCCATACTTTTGAAACAGGAACAATCCACATTATCAGAATACAAAAAACTACTAATGTATGAGTGAGTTAAGATCGAATTGATTTCAATATGTTTTATGATCGGTGTACTATTTTTTTTAATTTTAATAGGTGAAGCAAACCATATCGAAAATATTATCCCTGTTTCTAGCCTGTTCCGTATTGGTCAGTACGACTTCCTTTGCTTCCAACGCCCATTTTTGTTGTAACAAATTGGTCAGTTTTTCCGTGACAGGAAAGGCAAAACCCTGCGACCAAAAGCTTCAAAACCCCAAAAGCCCCTTAAGGAAGTGTTCTTTGGAGCAAAAGAATTGCTGTAGCACGGCTACTTATGCCAATTTCGGCAAGAATGACCTGATGGTTCGATCTTTTGACCTTGATTTCGATACACTCTTAGTTCCATATACCTCCATTTTTTACCATACCGATAGCTTTGGTGGGCTACAGGAAAGCATTGTTCCTTTTAAAGACTATATCCCCCCTTGGGTCGAACGAAACCTCCCTATCCTCCACAGGACTTTATTGATTTGATTTTTTTTTCCACCTTGGGCACTATGCCCTGGTTTGTCCCTTTGTAAGGACATTCGTCCTTTAAATGGCTGGGGCATTTTCAGGACAATACATTCTGATCTGTTGTAAAAACGACGATTTATCAATGGAGATTGTAACAACAAATGGTTATATCACAATAACCCAAAATCGAAACCCTATGAAAAATTATGATACCCTTTCAGAAGCCATATCCGATTTACAGGCAAAGGGCTATACCTATGATTTTAATCTCAAGCCCCATTGTCTGGAATGCGCTTCCCTTAAAATCGAAATTCGACCGGAGGACTTTAAGGTCGACCAGACCCATCGTTTTGAGGGGATGAGCAGCACCGATGACAACAGCGTGCTGTACGCCATATCCTCCAAAGATGGCATCAGGGGCATCCTGGTGGATGCCTATGGCGTCTATGCCGGAAACATTTCTGAAAAAATGAGAAAAAAATTACGATAACCCTTAAAAAGAACCGATGATGGAAAAGCACCAACACCACGACCATTCACGGATGAACCACGATAAGACCGACCACTCCAAAATGGACCATGGCCCTGGGGGCCATTCTGGGCACAACCCCGCACATGGCCAAATGGGTCATGACCACCACAAAATGATGATCGCCGACTTTCGAAAGCGATTTTGGACAACGCTGGTACTCACCATACCCATTTTGTTCCTATCGCCCATGATCCAGGATTTTTTTGGGTATGAATTCCTGCTTCCCGGTAACCCTTACTTTCTTTTCGGGCTTTCCACCATTGTATATTTCTATGGGGGATGGCCTTTTTTGAAAGGTTTTTGGTCAGAAATAAAACAGGGTGCACCGGGAATGATGACCTTGATCTCCATGGCCATTTCCGTAGCCTATTTCTATAGCACGGCCACCGTATTCGGACTGAAGGGCCAAGACTTTTTCTGGGAACTGTCCACCCTTATCGCCATCATGCTACTCGGGCATTGGATAGAGATGAAGAGCGTCCTTGGTGCCTCAAAAGCCTTACAGTTGTTGGTCAGCATGATGCCTGCCGAAGCACACCGTGTCAAAGGGGAAACCATAGAGGACATACCGTTGGAAGCGGTATTGAAAGATGACATCATACTGGTCAAGCCGGGGGAAAAGGTCCCAGCCGACGGTACCATCGTCGAAGGCAGCAGTTACCTGAACGAATCCATGCTCACGGGGGAATCGAAACCTGTAAAGAAAGAGGAAAAGGACAAGGTGATCGGCGGTTCTGTCAATGGCAACAGCACCTTAAAGATCAAAGTGGAGCACACGGGCAAGGATAGTTACCTCAACAAAGTGATCACGATGGTGGAAGAGGCCCAAAAGACCAAGTCCAAAATGCAGAACCTTTCCGATAGGGCCGCCAAATGGTTAACCTATATCGCCTTGGCCATTGGTTTTGGGACCCTGGCGGTATGGTTGGCCCTGGGTTTCCCCTTTGTTTATGCCCTGGAACGCATGGTGACCGTTATGGTCATTGCCTGTCCCCATGCCCTGGGTCTTGCCATCCCTTTGGTGGTGGCCATTTCCACCGCGGTATCCGCCCAAAACGGCCTATTGATCCGCAACAGGACCGCCTTTGAGGAATCCCGGAAGATATCGGCCTTGTTATTTGATAAAACGGGGACCCTGACCAAAGGTGATTTTGGCGTTACCCGAATCCAATCGGTCGATGACAACTATTCCCCGGATGAAGTCCTTCGCCTGGCAAGTGCCTTGGAACAAAGCTCGGAACACCCCATTGCCGTGGGTATCATCAAAAGGGCCCAAGAGGAAAAGGTCACCATTCCCAATCCCTCGAACTTTCATGCGATCACTGGAAAAGGGGTCGAGGCAACCGTGGAGGACAAACCGGTAAAAGTGGTCAGTCCCGGTTTTTTAAGGGACAACAACATTCCCATTCCCAAAGACGCCTATAGCGATGCCGCCGAAACCGTGGTATTTGTGTTGATCGAGGAAAAACTGGCCGGATACATTGCACTGGCCGATGAGATACGATCGGAATCCCAAGAGGCCATCCAAGTATTCAAGAAGAACGACATCAAGGTATTGATGGCCACTGGGGACAATGAAAAAACGGCCAGGGCCGTTAGCGAAAAACTCGGTTTGGATGGCTACTATGCCGAAGTGTTGCCCCACCAAAAAGTGGAAATAGTGGAAGAACTCCAACGTAAGGGCGAGTTCGTGGCCATGACCGGGGACGGTGTGAACGATGCCCCGGCCCTTGCAAAGGCCAATGTGGGCATTGCCGTTGGTTCCGGTACAGACGTTGCGGCGGAAACCGCCGACATCATCTTAGTCAACAGTAACCCCAAGGATATTGCCAATCTCATCCTGTTCGGCAAGGCCACCTACAACAAAATGATCCAGAACCTGATTTGGGCAACGGCCTACAATGTGGTCGCCATTCCGTTGGCCGCCGGTGTACTGTATTCCTCAGGGTTTGTCATGGGCCCTGCCGTCGGTGCTGTGTTCATGAGCCTGAGCACCATCATTGTGGCCATCAATGCGCAGTTGTTAAAACGTAAGATAGGAAGTAATCAGATCAAAGGATGATAGGCAAATAGAGCAATTTAGCATATAAAAGGGTGCATTCCCAATAGCAATACGGATTTTCAGTGTTCCCGCAATCCTATTAGGCCACTACGAAGAGAATACTGGATTCTGGTATTAATACTGCTGGAAGCCAGTTCCATTTTTCTTGAGGTGTGCCATTCCTAATTTATTTCCTTTCTTAGTAACCATTATAACCTTTGTTATGGCAAAATTTTGTTTTCATGTTAAAGTGTATACCCAAAAAGGGATTCCACTTCCCTTTATCGATAGGTCAATAGTTGAGCTCCAACCTTCTGCTTCCACGGCTTTCCAAGAGAATCAGTCTTAGATGCTCCTTAGGGGAAAGGATAAATTTGGGTAGCACAAGTACAAATCCTTGGGAAGTCCCGGTTTTAATGATTTTGGGCCGTTCAAAGATATAATGGGGTTCCAACTTGGTTTCTTGATACGAGGATCTCCGTTTCAAGCTGCCATTTATCCTTAGGGCCTCAAGGGTGCCTACTTCAAAATCAATGCCTGATCGGTTGCGCACCTCTACGACCATAAATACTTGAGCGTTTCGGTAGACCAACCTTTTCAACCGCAATCGGATTCCCTTTCTTCGTACCGATGCCAAGGCACCATTTCCATCACTTGATAGCAATCCACTTAAAAGAGGAAATCGAGCTGTGTGGGAAGCCAAGGAATCCCCTTTTTTACCAGGTAATTGCTGTACTTGGCCAATGCTATGCGCCTTGTCCACAAAAAAATGGGTTTGTGCCAAGTGTTCCCCATAGACCACCATGAAGTCGTACGCTTGTCCGTCCATGGTGATCACCAAGAGGTTAGTAATGGTGTTGGCTGTGGCCTGCAACAGCCCAAAATACTGAGCTTCTTCCCGGTTATAGGTAAAGATCGCTTTACTGTTTCCCGTTACAGCCTGTTTGATGGGACTGGAAAAAAAAAGGGCCACGTTCATTTGTGAATTGGCACGGATGGTATCCAGGGCCTTTTGGCCCGACACGGTGTGTCCATAGGCCATTAGCATTACTGCAATGATGACGTTTAGTGTTTTCATGATCTAGGTATTAAGAAGAATTGATAATGATCGGAAATCTGAACCTTAACGGTACGTTGATCGCGCTGAAATATGCGTTTGATCCCATTGAACTGGGGCACACCCGGCACATTGATCTCTCCAAGGCCCTCTTCCAAAGACCGATCCACCACTTCACCTCGCAGATGGTTCTTCACATAAATCCCTTCCTGTCCATCCTGGGCATCATAGGCTTGCATATCCATAAGGGTTGTCCCCAATCGGGTAAGTTCCACCATCACCCGGTTGGGCCTTATCTTTACAAAGCCATAGAGGCGGGTACCTCCTGGCACTCTGTTTCCATCCACAACATAGTCATGTGTGAGTCGCAAGTCCAAACGTTGTCCGTCCCGAAGGGTTTGATCTCCATCCACATACACCTTGGCCGCAGCGGCAGTTGGTAAATTTCCATCGGGACGGTTCCTTTTTGGATTGGAGGCAAAGAACAGTTGATGTGCAAGTCCCAGATCCGTTTCCGTCCTTGGGGAACCTATTGCCATGTTTTGGTCATCTTCCCTTACCTTTTTTACAACCTCCAACTGGGGCATTTCATCTACATCCGATACAGAAACTTTTTTCGCAGTAAAGACATTGGTATCAAAGACACTGTCTATGATCCGCTGCTTTTCATATTCCATATAATTTGGATTGAAATACCCTTTATCATCCACCATGTGGTCGGGATATACTTGGGGTGCCGTGGATTGTTTTTCCACCTTGATGGCTTCCACGGCTTCCAGTTTGGATTCAAATTCCACTGAAGTGTCCTCCAGATCCGGCATGGGGATCCTTCCCACATCAAGGCTTTCCTTTTTTGGCTTTCCAAAAGTGACGATACTATATATGGTGATAAAGAGTACCATACATACCAGTACCAGAACAAAAACTATTTTATTCTTCTGTGTTTTCATGAGTTTCAAGTTTACGAAGTGAGTTTTCAAAAAAATCAGTGATCAACAATCCATGTGGATTATGGGGGAAATTCCGTTCCACTTGGATCAGATGTCCCGAGGTCACCAGTTCATAGGTATCGGTGACGGTTCCCCGATTGATCCGTATATGCAATTGGGACCTAAAGGCAAAGGAAGTCCCATCCCAATCCAGCTCTGCATCGATTCTGATGACCTCTTGCACAAGGGAATATTGCAACAACCGGTTATAGAAACCGTCTGCCTTTTTCTGTTGGTAGACAGCACCCACGGAGGCATTACCCAACCAAAGGGCCCTCTCCATGTTCTTCTCATAACTGCCGGCATCCACCCCATAAAACCACCTATGAAACTGTTCCAAATGGGCCAGGGCCTCCACTTCCAGATGATCTCGTTGTTCGGCCCAGGAAAGCGGTATGACCTCCCCTTCCCCATTGACCACGAAGGCCCCGTTCAACGATTCACGGTATATCCTGCCCACTAGGACCATAGCAACCATACAGACCAAACCCGAGGCGATAACCACGGCAAGAACCACAAAACGGTTGAGCCGCAGCACATGAACAATACTTTTAAAAGGTGTTTTCATAGACTTCAATTTAACCGGTGAACAATCGAAGGGTAAAACTGGTCGCCCTTCGGTACAATTTAAATTTGAGCAAGACAATAAAGCCAATGGTCCCGAGTTCAATGATGGAGGCAAAGAATTCACTCCCAAAATCGAAACCAAAGAGGTTCCCCCAGAAGTTGGTAGTGATCTCCGTATAAAGGTTGTTGACGAAGACATTGACCAAAAAGAAGGCGGGAACCAGCATATATACTGCTGCATAGAGCTTGAAATAATTATAGGCCAATGGCCTGAACTTTTCAAAGACGGCCAAGCTGATGACCAAGGGAAAAAAGGCCTGTAGGATCCCCAATAGGAAATATCGCTCTGCAAGGAACAAAGGATAGATGAACAGGTCCATCAACCAAAGAATGACCCCGATGATAAAGGCCAAGACCTTTAATCCGTACAAAGGAGTGACCAAGGCCTCATACAACAGTGCCATGGCTTTCTTGGCGGCTTCCAAGGCACCCACATCCCGTTCCAGGTCCACATCCTGCAACTGTAATGGGAGGAGTGCCGGAGCCGTGTCCCGGTATTGGGCCTCAATGGCCACCAGGATCCCATCGAACACTCCCAATACCTCAGTGGAGAAAATGACCAAGAGCACCACCAAAAAATTCTTGGCCAGTTCCGTGGGGGTCAACCCCCAGGTATGGCCATCGGTGGAAGCTATTCCCTCATTGTATTTCTTCAAAATATTGATCAAAAAAAACAGTACGGCCAGGGTCTTCATCCCCACAATGGTATATTGGGAGAAATCACTGTCCTTGATGGTCTGGAAGACGGCATCCACATATTCCAATCCTATGCCCAAAAAGATTCCCGCCATCAGTAATTGGTTTCCCGGTTATTGATGATATCCTGCATACGCCGAAAGGAGATGATTTCCCGGTACCTTCGTGTCTTGACCTCCAACTCGGCCACCATTTCCTGCGACTGCACTTTTTTTTCCATCAAAATGGCCGTGCGCTCCGCATCGGACATCTTCAAAAAATCACTGGACAAAATCTGGTTTACAAAATCCAGGTCATCAATGGCCGTATCCATGATCTGCTCAAAGGCTCTGGATACCTGTTCCACCTCCCCTGCCTTGATATAGGGTGAGTTCAGAATATCACGAAGATCGTTCTGTACCGTTCGAAATAAAATCTCGTTGTTCCGTGCCAATTCCCGAACCGCCTTCAGTTGTTTGATGGTGTTATTGACCTTGACAATATTGTCCTTCTGTTCCTTCAGAAACTCCACGGTCTTTAGCAGTTCAGAGGTCTGTTTGGCCGATTCCAACAGGGACTTGGTCATACTGATAAAGTTCGTATTGTCATACACCGGCATCCCTTGGCAGGCAGCGCCTGCAGGCAATAACAGGGCCAAGGACAGCGCCAACATCCATGTTCTAGGATTGTTCCTTAGGTTTTGTTTCTTAACTATTTTCATATCGTTTTCTTTTGTTGATTTATAAATTCCGTAATGGCCCGTTCCATATTCCCGAACTGTTCAAAGAGTTCCATGATCTGACCATGTTCCATCCCATCGGTGAGATAGGCCGCATAGACCTCTGGGGGTACCTCCAAGCGAAAGACATTGCTTTCCTTCCCGATCTTGATAAAGATTTCGGTGTATTTGTGTTCCCCTGTCAGGTTGTTTCTAAGGGACTTCAATTGATTGAGATCATGGTTGGAGAGGTTCAATCGCCTTGCCAGTTCATCATAGCCCTTTTCGTTCCGTAAACTGTACACGACCTGCGTATTCTCCAGGATACTTGCCGAAGTGGCATTTTCCGGTAATTGGTTGATGGATTGCAGGATGATACCAATGGCCCCGTTTTGCTTTCGGATGGCCTGGTAATAGAACTCCACACTCTCCAATACATTGGGAAACTTGAGTTGCTTGGCAAACTCATCGAACAGGATGATGCCCCTTTCCGAGCGGTTTCGCCAAATGGTGCGTTGGATGGCCGACTTGATCAATTTGAGCATTACGGACAGGATTTCCCTATTGTCGCGCACCTCGTCCAACTCAAAGACAATTAAACGCTTGTCCTCGATCTTATAGGTCTGGTCTTCTGCCACATGGAACAGAAAACTGTACAGGCCCCCATCCACATATTCAGAAAGGATGTGCAAAAAGCCATAAACACTAAAATCGGATTCCTGAACTTGGGTTTCCTCGATCAAGGTATCCTTGTGCTTGTCCACGAATTGATATAGGGAAGCCAAGGAATGCCCCTCCATGATCTTATTATAATAGTGCAACAACACTTTTTTCAAGGCCACTTCCTTGGATTTGGTCACATGGCTTTCCGCCAAGAGCTCCAAAAGGAACAGGGCCAGATCTTCCAATCGTTCAGGGGTCAAATCGGACGGATCAGAAATATAAAAGGGATTAATACCCAAGTTCTTGCCTTGCTCATAGCGAAGGACCACGTGATCATCGGGATACAATTGGGCAAATTTGGCATAAGAACCCCCTAAATCGATAATGACCAGTCGTACATCGGCCTCAAAGTATTGACGTAGGATATTATTGGCCAAGAAGGATTTCCCTTCCCCTGTCGGGGCAAAAATGGCAAAGTTCCGGGCCTTGATACGCCTTTTCCCCTCGTCCCATACATCCTTGACCACAGGAATATTGTACTGTCTATCATTAAAAACGATTCCTGTTTCATCAGAGCGATAATTGGTATTGTTGATATACAGACAAAGGGCTGCCTTCAGGTCCATCACAAAAAGATCTTCATTGGAAAAGTTGGAAGCATAACTGGGATAGGAGTTCAAAAAATAATGTTTGCGCTCCTCCCCATGGGGATGATAGGGTCGTATATCCAGTTCCTTTAATATGGCCTTAATGCCAGAAGCAATGCGCTTCAACACCCCAGCTTCCGTATGCCAAAAAACAATGTTTACATGGCCACGAACGATCCGTGCGGTATCATCCCCATTGATCCTGTCCAAGATATGTTGGACCTTATTGCGAACCACTTTGTTCTGGGAACCAAAATTGGAGCTCTTGGAGAGTTCCTCAATTTTTTTATCCAATAGTTTACGCCATTGATGGGTATCATCTAGATATAGGATTTGGTTGATGATATGGTTCTCCCCCAATTCCAGTCCCAGACCGTCCAAAAAACCTTTATGAAAACTGAATCCGTCCGAACTGAATTTCCCGTTGGGCACACTGCTTTGCACGGTTTCTCCAAAACATTCTTCATTGTTGATGGCCATCACATCAAAATAATGGTCACCAATTTCTATGGGGCCTTTCCCAAACTGGATATCCGTATCAAAATCAAGATTGTATCCATTGAAATAAGCATGGGTATGCTCCAATATGGCTTCAGGTTCCATGGGTACCATGGACACGCTTTTGGAGTTGTTGATATAGGATACCGCATCGTTGACGGCGGTCACAAATTCCGCTACCTGCACATCCAGTTTCCGGTGCAACCCTTTCTCTACTTTTCGAAAGGGATTGACATATTTGGTGGCATTAAGGGCTTTATCAAGAGGAAGTACAAAGAAGAGATAACTCTGATGGTCCAAATGCTCCCTACCCACAAAATAATCATGGGTGGCCTTTGCCAGAAAGGAATCCTTTGGAAGATTTCTACCTACATAACCCTTCTTTTGATATATATCCTGCTTATGGATAACCGTACCCACGGGCAAGGATTTAAAGGCTTGGTACCACATCCCATGTAGATCCCCAAAATCCGTTTCAGAAAGGGAGTATATCTCCGGCAGTTCCACCTGATAACACAATACCACATTGCCGTTGCTCCCAAAGATCACATGGTTTTGAATATCCAGGATTGGGTGAAATGCATTGAAATTCAGTTTAGACATAGTCAAAGGGGTTCAACTGTTTTAGGCTTATGGTCTTGGGAAAGGTTTGCATCACCTTCAATTGGAAAGGTTTCTTCACCCACTGCAACAATGCCCCATAGAGCAGGGCATTGAAAAGCAGTAGGCCCACGATGACACCCAAATGAAACGAAAAAATGATGATCAAAAGCGAACAGATGATAGACACCATCATCAGGCCAAACAGTGAAATGGACAGCCCCATGATCATGGCCCGCTTTCGTATATTTCTATAGACCTCGAACTGTTTCATCAGACTACGATTCCGATGAGATAGGTAAAGATGCCCACAACAGCACCGGCGATTAGCACAAAGACCAAGACACGGGTAATGCCCCTTTTTAGGTCAGCGTTCTCCCCAAAGAAATGTCCTGCATTGAACAGGAAGCCCACCAAAAATATAACGCCAAGAATGATAGGGAATATGGCCCGAATGGTATCTGAAATATCATTGACCGAATCCTCGATGCCCCCAATCTGGGCCAAAACTGCACTGGTGGTAAAAAGCAATAATAAGGTAATAAAAAAAGATTTTCGCATATCGTAAACGTTTAAGGGTTAGACGATTATTGATAGGTGAAAAATATAATGGATATGCATTCAAATAACTGAATATCAGTTATTTGTGAATATCATTTTATCTGTATTCAAATAGGCTCAATTGGTCTGGATTCCATGCAGAATTAATGAAAAAGCGAATACTCCCTGTTCATAAGTGCTATCTGGTTCCAATCCCTCCAGCCCAAAAACGTCAAAAGTGGCTGATCGGCCCATCAAAAAGTGTTGCAATTCGCCAAAATTCAAAGCTACATGCTACACCGCCACAAAACCTTATTTTCTTTTGTCCTTACTGTCCTTATCGAATCCCACTAGGTTAAAGAGTTCCCGCATTCTTGACCTTACTCGGTTCCCATACCTTGATTCGAGTTCCTGTGCATTGAGATTGGTGGTGGCATGGGTCTTGATCTTATGGTCCGTGAACAGCTCATAGCGGGACAGCAAGATCTCCCCCATGACATTGCACTCCTTTCCAAAATGGACCCCATCGGGTTCCACTCCCAAATCATCAAAACAAAAGGATTGAGAATTCCCATAGTCCCCAATGATCTTAAAGCCCAAATGGTTGAAGCCAAAGACAATGTTCCTGGAGGGAATGACTTCATAAGGCCTTTGGTGGGGCACCATGAACTTGAACAGTTTCATCAGACTGGTCTTCCCACAGCCTACCGGACCTGAAAGGAGAAGGCCCTTATCCACATCGATCCCGAACTGTTTGCAACGTTCCCTGTCCCTGATAAAGTAGAGACTGAGCTTGTACAGCATCTCCCGGTCCTCCCTGTGCATCCTGAACTTCTTGCCGAACAGGAGTTTTCCCTTGGCATCGAGGTAGACCAGGATCTTATCGAAATCGTATTTGATCTCCCTGCCCTTCAAGGAGCCCAGTTCATAGCTTATGGCACCTTCGGTGATGATATGTGGGGCCTTAAAATTCATAGCGGTTCGTTGTAGTCCTTGTCCTTGCTAGTCCGCAAGTTGTCCAGATATGGGACAGTGGGGGTGCGTTTGGCATTGTTTTCTTCGATCTCAAAAACTTTCTTTTTCATTTTTTTCCGTTTCTTCCCGTTTGTAATGTTTTTAGTTGTTTGTATAAGTTTGTTTATAGGTACCAACGCTTGTCCATTGCTTGTCCCGAATTTGGTACGGTACTGGTCCAGGGCTTGTCCACTGCTTGTCCCAAAATCGAACATCTTGATCCGGCTGCCCTTGTAGGGATTATGGGACGGGGAGTATAGGATATAGTTCCAATGGCTGAGCTCGCGGATGCAGCGATGATAGGTCGATTTGGACCCAATCTTTGCATAGGCCATGGCCTCTTCCCTACTGATAAAGAACTCGGCCACAAAATAATTTTGGTTCCATAATTGGAACAGTCCGATATACAGGCTGATATGGGTCGGGTTCAAGCGGTTGTCCTTGGCAAACTGGGCAAACACCCCGTTCAGGTGTTTGATATAATTGATGTCCTCCATCTTAGATGCGGTTATGGACCTTGTTCTGCTCCAGTACTTCCATGATCTCATGGTATTCATAGTAGAGCACCCCTCCTATCTTTGTATAGGGCAGGGTCCCATTGATCCTTAGGTTTTGAAGGGTGCCCGGGGATATGCCCAAGAGGTCCCGCACCTCATTTGATTTGAGCCATTTTTTGTTGTGCTGTCCCTTTTCGTTCTGCAAAAGGTCCTTGATGTCCTCCAACAGTTCTATCTTGAACTCCCTTAAATCTTCGGTGGTAATGATGGTCGCTCCCATGTGTTTTGTGTTTTAATAGGAAGGGCCACTGCATGATTTTTATGTCATTTGGTGACCCATCCACTGATTTGACTTTCTGGGACAAAACTCAAAAACAAAATTGAAAAAACTTCCCAAGTTGGTACCAAGGTGGGTGTTTTTTTCTGCGCATAGGATTTGATGGTATTTGGTTCAATTTAAACAATGTACATCCAATAATAGGCTCATAAATCTCAAGATTATACCCCTATGGCCCATCAAAATGCAAATTCCCAAGTTGGTACCAACTTGGGAAAAACTAAAACTTATTCATCCAGGGAATCCATCCGTTGGTTGAGCATTTCAATGAGCTTGTCCAAAAAGCGGGTCTTACTGGTCTTTCGGGACCGGATATCAATAAAAGTGTGGTAGTAGTTACCGAGGTCCACATTGTAAAAATGTTCAAAATGCGAGGCCAACTCCTTGATGTCCGTGGTACCGCTATTGATACATTTGCTGGATTGGAGTGCATATAAAAGTTCAATCAGATCGGTCTTGTTTCCGGTCCAGAAGAGTTTTGAAGGTTTTTCCATGGTCATGTTCTTTTGGGGTTCTAAATTGTTTTGTAGGTCATCCACCTCCTTTCTCAGGTACACGATGAGCATGTCATAGGCCATGATCGTGGCCACGGTACCATCCTGACAGGTGGAGAACTGGTCATCGATCAAAAAGTGGAAGGATTCAAGGGGTAGCCTAAGGTCTCTGTTCCCCCTGACAAAATATTGTTCATCCAGGGACATTGCCCCACGACGGTAATAATTATAAAACTCCAGATTGTCATTGAAAAAGGTCTGGAACTTGTCGATCTGAAGTTGTAGGTACTTGATTTGTGCCGCATCGTTTCCCCTTGGCCGCTTGCTCTCGATATTGAACAGTTTGACATAATAGATCAGCTTACTAAAGATTTGGGGCTTGACGTGCTTGAAGAAGTAGATTTCGTCCGCTTGGGTGTCAAAGGTCTTGCCTGTAATCTGTTTTTGGAGTTTACGGATACTTTTCTCCACGAGAACGATTCCCTTTTCCGCTTTGAAAAGGATATCCCCGTTCCCGCTTTCCAAGGCATCCAATTGGCCCTCAAATTCCGATAGCAGCTTTTGGTATTTCATGACGATTTTCCATTAATGCTGGCCTTCCATGATTCCGAGCAATTCCAGGATGAAATTGTCATTGGTCTGGAGATAGGCATATTTTTTCTCGACCGTTGCACCAAGTTTCCGTTTCTCAAAGGCTGCGGTCAACCCGAAATCGATTTTGGGAATGCCCGATCCAATGGCCCGTTCAATGGTCCGATAGAGCAACTGGCGATAAATGGCAAATTCTTTCAGACCATCATAATCCATACCTACAATAGCAGGGACATAGACCTGGTTCAAATTGGTATAACAGAACATCACGCCCACTATCCTTTCAGGTTTATCCCATGAACAAAGGAGAATAAACTCCCACAAATGGTTTTCGTTCATCTTTTCAAACAGGGAGTCAGGAAAGGAAAAGGTATTGAGCCCTAAATTCCGGGACTGCACTTCCCGAAATAAGGATTTGACCTGTTCAAGTTCAGTTTTGGATAGCTTGGGAAGAACTAGGGTCTTTGCCCTATCGAGATAGGGTTGGACGTCCTTTCGAAAATGTCTTCTGTTTCTGGAGGACAATCTTTGCAAATAATCTTCCATGGAATCCACCCCGTTCAAGACAACGTAACAGGCGTTGGGCATCTGCACCCTTAAAAATCCCCCTCCATAAAGCGCTTCATTCCATACTGTATGTTCACCAAAATCTCTTAGTACAGTCATTTTGGCTCCAAACCGCTGTTCCAGTTTTTCCAAGGTTTCCAATAGCTTGTCCCTTGCCTCCTTGCCCAAGCTATGTGATGCATTCCAATAGAGGTGATCTCCTTCCGTGAACAGACAACCAAGGGACAGGATCATGGATGACAAATGGTAGGGATCGGTTTTCCTTTCCTCCTCAATGGCAGCAGAAATTTTTGCTTGTGCCAACATATCATCCTTCCAAATGGAAAGAGTTACAAAGGTCATCAATATGGGTATCCCATCAGTATCCTTTATGACCACATATCGGAACGACCAATTATGTTCTTTCCTAGGATTGCCATGAAACACGTCCTCCAAAAACTTCAGGGCATCCCAATCATAGACCCCTTGCCCACCTAAACTTTGGTTCCATGCCTCTTTTTCAACTTGGTCAATGGTATCGAATACTTCAATATTTAGCTCAGAGGATACTTTCGGCCTACTTAGGGTCTTTGGTTCCATTTTAAAGGCGTGGAATACCCTTTGGGCATCGGTCTGTGTATCTTCCAATGCCTTTGGAAAATGATATTCCATAGCCTCCACCAATCCTTTGATTTCCTCTTTTTGGTTATGCCTTGAAATCGTAATCCTTACACCCGTATTCTTTACAGGCACCGCAGGAAAGATCCCGAGATTGACAAAGAAGCCCTCCCCCATCAAACGGTTCACAAAATTGTACCCGGTCTTGGGCATTCCCGTCCCTATGTAAAATACCGGGGATTCATTCAGATCGATCAAGGGAAGTTCCGTTATCGAAAGGCAATCATTGAAATATTCGATGCGTTCCCTCAATTCTTGTTGTAGCCCATAAATCTCCTGGGATAGATGGATTTTTGCTGAGGCCATGGCGGCAGCTACCGAGGCTGGTTCCAATTGGGCGGAGAAGGTCAAGGGCCCTCCAAAGGTCTTGATTTTATCGTACATCGAAGCATCGGAACAGGCCAGAACAGCCCCGCTGGCACCAAAGGTTTTGCTCAGTGTCCCGAACAACAATACATTTTCAGGCAATTCTCCCAGCTGGTCCAACACATATCCGGTACCATTCCTTCCCACCCAACTCATACCATGTACGTCATCAAAATAAAAATGTAACTGTGGATATTTCTTTGCCAACCCCATCAGTTCATTCACCGGGGCATAGTCCCCATACATGGAATAAATGCCATCGGCCATATACCAAATCCTGCCCTTGGAATGTTGGTATTTTTTGATCTTGTCCTCCAACATCTCCAATTGGTTATGTCGGATCATCTCGATGGGCACACTCCGAGTCTTTAGCATTTTGGCCGCATTCTGTACACTCCAATGGACCTGATGGTCCAGAATGATTACGTCTTGATCGTCCACTGCACTGGGGATAACCCCTAAGTGCCCAAGGGTACTGTTTTTGGTAATGACAATGGGATAGCCATACATTTCGGAAATCGAGTTTTCCAATTCCTCGTATAATGGATTGGAAATATAGGATTTGGATAACGGAAATTGTGTCCCATAGCTATCAATGGCCTCTTTGGCGGCCTTTTTTAATCTGGGATCCTGTTCCAATCCCAAGTAACCTGTAGTACCAAAGTGGTACAGTTCCTTTCCCTCTACCTCAATGGTCCTGCCCGAAAAGGATGTTCCCCCGGCATAGAGATGAAGTACCCCGGCGTTTTTGGCATCGGTAAATACCTCATGTACGGTGTTCAAAAAATTGTGGTGTTTGATCTTGGCCATTTTATTTGATTTAATTTGTGATAAAAAGAAACGGATTTTGTAAGTTGATAAAGCATACATATTCTATTTAATCCTTTTCAGATAACAAATACTCCTTTTCAGATAACTTAAACCCTTTTATTAAGCCAAATAGCCCTCCTGTATAAAAATCAATTGCAGTAATTTTGTAAATTGATTGCGCTAACCAGTTTTCCGGAGATGAAAAAAACACATGAAAACAGCTATGCCATATATCTGTTGACTGATGATCTTTTACATATTATTTACAAGAAAGTGCCTTGTATCAATGTTAAGGCAGCACAACTCATAGTCAAGGATCGGATGGAATTACAAGAAGGTAAAGCGATGCCGGTGCTCTGCGATATACGGGAGGTCAGGAATATCGATAAGGCCGCAAGGGACTATTTGGCTTTGGAAGGTTCCCTTTGGATCAAGAAACTGGCCTTTTTGATCGATCCACCGGTTACGGATATGATCAGCTCCATTTATCTGGACACCCATGCCCAGAAGGTGCCTACACAATCCTTTACCAAAAAAGCGGAGGCACTGGCCTACTTGGGTATTAAGGAAACCGATGATAACTAATCTATACTATTAAACAGGATGCCGAACAGCGATGACTTTAGGGTAAAACGGATACAAAAGATGCTCTTGGAAATGGCCAAGGGCAATTTCTTCTATAGCATTGAACCCATGGACAAGAATGACAATATTGCTTCGTTGGTGGTCATGTTGAACATGGTCAATGAGGAAATAGGGGCGGCCTTTATCCATCAGGGTTTTGCAAACGCACACAACACCCCACAATGTGTCATCCAACTATCCATGATCTTGGATGGGAATGGTCAAATCGAATTTCTCACCAACGGCACCTGCTCCCTATTGTCCTATCCCCCTAAGGATCTTTTCGGAAAACATATCTCTGAATTCATGACTGAAAGGTCCCGGGAAAGATGGACCAAGAAGATGGCCAAACATTTGAAGCGTGAGCGGTCTGAAACGGTATTGTTCCTGGAATTCATTACGAACGATGGTCTTTTACTGGCCAAGGATTGTCAAATATCGGTGTACCAGGCCTTGGATGGGAGCGGTCAAAAAACCCTGTTGAACTCCGTATTCTTTTCCAAGGGGGAACCTTTTGAAACGGGACTGCCCAAAAATAAACTCAAAGTGACCAAGGGCATCAAGGAGCATAAAGTCACGTTGACACCAGAGGACATCCAAATCATCAGGGACGTCCATGATATGATCATCAACAATCTGGACAAGGACCTTCCCACCTTGCAGGATCTTGCCCGTCAGAAGGGCACCAATGAGTACAAACTGAAATATGGCTTCAAGCAGATCTACGGTACGACCATTTTTAGATTTCTGATCAGGGAACGTCTTCGAATGGCAAGGACCCTGATCCAGCACAGCACCCTGACGATAAAGCAAATCATACAAATGACCGGCTTTAAGAGCAAGACCCATTTTTCAAGGGCATTCAAGGACAAATATGGAATGTCCCCTACTGATTTAAGGTCATAAAAACCTTAAAATCATGTATTTACTCCGTTTCAGATAACAAATACTCCCTTAGAGATACATCAGACTCCCGAACTTTGTCATATCAAATCAAAGGATATGTCACACAAAGGAATCTACTCCAAACTTATTACCCTGTTCAGCCTTTTGTTGACCATCCTTTTCGTGTATACTGCGGTCAGCAAATTGATGCATTTGGATACCTTTCAATTGAGGGTGGAGCGTATGCCCTACATTGCATCCTATGCCACAGTGATCTCATGGGCCGTGCCCTTTCTGGAGCTGGTGATCGCAGGCCTATTGTGGTTCACAAGATACCGCATCCTGGCCCTATATGCCAGCTTGGTCCTGTTAGGCTCATTCACCATCTATATCCTTATAGTCCTAAAATACAGTGAGTCCATCCCTTGCTCCTGCGGCGGGGTCATTTCGGCCCTCGGTTGGAGGGACCATATACTATTGAACATCTTCTTTATGGTCCTTGCCCTATTGGGAATTCTTTGGTCGAAGAAACAATACAACATCCAAACAAATCAAAATACTGTACAGTAGGGGAAGCCGAAAACCTAGAAAAGAGTAGGCATTAACTTTTATACTTAGTATTATGAAATCTAATTTTTTAAAACTTGTTTTACCTGCCTTCGCCATCCTTTTGGCGGTCGGCCTAGCCTTTGCCACAGAGGAAAGCAATCTTCCTTATGTGGGCTATATCGCTACCCAGTCCGGGTATGCTGAAATTCAGACAGATTGTCCCAATCTTGGTGAGGGGTACTGTTATGAGGGACTCGATCAGGTGTTCAATGACAGTGGGTTGACAGACCCTAAGCGTACATGGGATTAAACACCATAGTGCGTTAGTCAAGATGAGGCTGTCCTTTTGGACAGCCTCATTATTTTATGATAAACCATTCCAAATTCAACCAATTGCCCTACCCGATGCAACACCAAATGTCGACACAAATGATCTTTGGGTCTTTTTAAATGAACAATAACCCGTTGATGCAAAATAACATCCTAAACTCCAAGTCAACATAATTTATCGCATTCCTTAGGGTACACCAGCGATCTTATTCACTATAGGCCTGGCCACAAATCATTCTTTCAAAGAGTCGTCAAAAAGCTTGGTTGACCCCTTAAGGTTGCCATCTCCTTCCTATAAAAAAAGCCGCCCAGAAATTGCTTTCCAGACGACTTCATCACTAATTCAAAAAAAATGATCTACTATAAAAAAAGAAAGGTCAATTAGGATCCATCAGAAATACCTTTTCCAACTTGGCAAGGCATAGGGTCCAATGACCATTCTGCTCCAGATGCCTTTCCTGCCGCAACTTTTCATCCATCTGTATTTTTAATTGTATGAGTTGTCCCATCATCATGCCTTTGGCATAATCGGTTTGGGCAAATACATCAAGATTGCGTTTCACATCTGTACCTTCTTCCAAAACAATCTTTACCAACGAATCGATATAGGCTGCCTGCAACCCTTGTTTTCTAGGCTCCACAAACCCACCCTTCCCATTCAATTCACTAAAAAGTCCCCTTTGCAGTTGTACAAAATAGGTATTCATAACCCCTTTGAAGCCATGGATGGTCTCCATATATTGCAAACGTTTCATGAATTTCGGCTTCAACATCTCCTGTAACAATAACTGTTGGTATGTAAATAGCTCATCCGGAAAGGTCGTAAACCGTGAATAGGTATTGAACGTTGGTCGGGCCAACCACTCTGGGGGTTCAACAATCTGATCGACCAAAAAATCCATGGCCTCCCGTTGGGTTTCCAAGGGAATGGGATCATACATTTTCCCGGGTTGATCCATCGATTTATAGAATACCTCAAATCCACCTACCAGCGAAAAGACATGCCTCATAGTGAAATACCAAAGTTCAATGGCCTCCCTATGGATACGTTCCATACGTGCATTGTCCTTTTGGCCCTGGTTCAGTTTAGGCAAGAGCGCCATGGCCCTCTCCAGATTTTTCATGGCCAATTTGGCGCCTTTGACAGGATCATCCGTTTCGACGACCTCATCCGTTGCGGTCGGACCGATGAATTCACCCTGATCGTTCGTATAGCGATACCAAGGAATGGTATCCTGCAATCGAATGAGGCGTTCCAGACTATCGTTTTTTTTTTCAGCCGACCAACCCTCAGGAAACTCCTGATATCCCCATCGGATATAGTATCCATCCGTTGGACCCACTCTTTGTATCAAAAGGGAAGGGGGAATACTATCTTCGGGTTGTGCCATATTGTTATGACGGGCATAATTCATAATACTCGGGGTATGGCCCATCGTTTGAAGCCATTGTACATCACCCATTTTAACAACGGGGTACCGATATTCCCCATAGCTATTGTCAGTAATCCCAAAAGCATGACCTGTTTCATGGGCCACCAAGGATTGTATCAATTCCCCCATGAGTTCATCGGGAAAGGGATAGGTTTGGGCACGCTCATCCAAGGCCGCGCATCGGATAAAGTATGCATCCATCAGATGTTCATAGGAAGAACCCAACAGAATATCGGATTTTATGATCTCTCCCGACCTTTGGTCCACCACCAAGGTCACGGTCGAACCGCTTCTTTTTTCCCCGAACTCCCTGATATTCCCATTCCTGAACCATCGAACTACTGAAGTTCCCAGACCATGGCTCGACCACTCATCCAAGGAATCGACCTCATGCACAACGATGGCATCTTTAAAACCTGCCGACTCGAAAGCGGGCAGCCATTCCAAGATACCGGCTTTGACATAAGTCCTCCATTGCTTCGGGATGTCAGGGGACATGATAAAGGTGATGGGACGGATGGGAACACTGGTCTGCCTATCCTTATATTTTTTTTCCAAACGCCAACGGACAATACTTCCCATATCATTTTTGGTACGATCGCGGTGGTTGGGCATACCCTCGATCAAAAAACTCATTCGATAATCAAACCGTCTGGGATCCATGGGACTTGACAGCTTCATAAGGCTATAATAAACCGGCTGTATGATTTTGACGTTTTTCTTTTGTTGGCCCAGATGTACCTTGACCACTACCTCATCCCCCATCACCTTGGTGCCGACAACTCTGGTCAATTTTGGTACATTGGGTGTATTGGATAGCGTTTCCCATCCCAGGGATCCATCAAATAGGATATCTGTGATATTGATACGGAACCTATCTTCGTTTTCTTCCATGATATCAAAAACACCCAATATGTTCGATTCCACATCCGGATCATTTCCCACAGGCAACCAAATACCTGCCTCCGACCAAATCCTAGGTTCCTCCAAATAAATCTGGTTACCATATTTCCTGAACACCACCTGTTTGGTTTCATATCTATGTAATCGACCGATTCTGGTAAGAAGCATGGGTTGCCCCATGTAAGATTTGGAGAGGTCCATAAAAAGCTGACCTTCCACTAGGGATGGGTTCAAAAAAGTCTGTGTTGTTGATGGGACTTCCCTAAACTCGGTCCCTCCAATCGGATTTTGGGCCATTCCAAAAAAGGGAACAGTCAAGAACAACCCCATCCATAAAAAATATTTCATTGTTTTTCGGTTTTTAAGGACAGGCACTCCCCTACCACAGTACTGAACATTTCCAGACTTGTTTCCAGAGAGTGCCCACCGGATCAATATCCTTGGTTTTGTGGCAATAGATTGGGATTGGCCTCCAATTCGATCTCAGGTATCGGAAAAAGTACATCCGTGTCCTCCCAATCCGGTTTGAACATCCCCAAAACCGCTGTGGCCCTACCCGTTCGCCTTAGATCGAACCAACGATGTCCCTGTTCGGTGAACAGTTCCACCCTACGTTCGGCAAGAATGGCTTCCAAAAGTTCACTTTCCGAATTGGCCGTGGTATTGGCAAGCCCTGCCCTATTTCGAATCATATTAAGGTCTTCACTGGCACCGATCAAATTTCCTATACGTGTCCTTGCTTCTGATCGGATCAGATATTGTTCCGCCAATCGAAAATGGATGGAATATTCAAGGGACTCCGTCACATCAAACCGTGCCTTGTACTTATAGGGATAGTACAACGTGATGGTCTGCTCTTCATTGGAGATGCTATCGATCCATGCCGACCTTCGACCATCACCATCCTCAAAAGCGGAAAGGAGCCCATCGGTCAAGGCAAAAGACTGGCCAGGTACAAATGGGATGATCAATTGACTGGCCTCTTGGGTATTCCCCGGAAATTCTCCATGCTGCAGTTGCCAAATCGTTTCCATTGATTCCTTTAGGAACACCATTCCCAGTTCATCCTCCAAACCAAAGTTCCCAATGACATCGGTTGCCTCGGCCTCGGCCAAGTCCCATTGGTCCGTATAGAGGTATACCCGTGCCAACAAAGCCTTGGCCACATTTCGGTCCGGAACCAACCGTTCTTCATTCTCGATGGTACTGTTTTCCATAAGTCCCACAGCCCGCACCAGATCTGAAATAATCCCTTCATAAACTAAGTCTTCGGACATCCGTGAGACTTGATTGTTAAAGGCATAGTCTGTGGTTGTGATATAGGGAACATCCCCAAAAACGGATACCAAAAGACTGTGCATGAAGGCGCGGACAAAAAGTGCCTGTCCCATAAACCTGTCTTGCTCACTCTCTTCCAAATCGGTGGCCCCTTCAATCCCTTCGACAATGGCATTGGCCCCGTAAATGACCTTATAGGCTTCACTCCACCAAGCCAAAACCTCGGTATTGGGTGGCAGCACCCGGTTCTGGTAGAATTCCAACAATTGGGGATTGAAGCCATAGTAGTCCAGTTCATCACTGTATATGGCCAATCTAGTGGTAAACCCATAGTTGCCGGAGACCATTCCAGATTCCCGCATGGTAAAATACAGGTCGGCCATGGCGGATTCCACCGTAGATGGATCATTGAATACGGTCTCGGAGACCATGATGTTCTTTGGAGGGTCGACTTCCACAAATGCCGTACAGCCCATAATTCCTATTAAGGGTATTATCAATAGACACCTTTTCCCAGACAAGGAGTTCCATTTCATTATTAAATACTTCGTTATTGTTTTCATGATACTTTTTTTTAGATGGTTAGAACCCTACTTTTAGCCCCAAGGTCAGTTGTCTCAGTGGTGGCAATCGGTTGTTGAGTGTCTGTTCCGGATCGGGCCCCTTGTATTTGGTAAAGGTCAAGAGGTTCTGCCCTTGCAGGTACACATTGACATCCAGACCATTTTCCAGATGGGGCACTTTGTAGTTCAAGGAAATATTGCGCACCCTGATAAAGGAGGCATCCGACACGGCGGCACTGCTCCTTCGCTGAAGGTCTCCATTGTTGGAGCCGGCAATCAATCCCGACGAGGCGACTTGATAGTTGTTCATATCACCCGGTTCCCGCCATCTATCGCGGTAGAGTTCGACACCGGCATTTCTCCTAAACCCGGGAACCGCGTTGTCCCGGAGGGTATTATAACCCTTTTGCTTTTTGAACTGTAGGAAAACATCAAAGGTCAGGTTACCCCAGTTGAGGGTATTCCCGAGACCCCCATAAAATTTGGGTGCCAGATCCTCAATCCATTGAAGATCCCCACTGCTACTGATGTTCCCATCCCCGTTATAGTCCTCGATCACGTATTGTCCAGTTTCGGGATCGACCCCAAGGGATCTGTACAGCTTTACAATGGATAAAGGTTCACCTATGACATAGCGATTGGCAAAAGTGGAAGTTTCCAAACCATCATAGCGCACAAGTTTACTCTTGGGAACCGATATATTAAAAGTCGTGGACCATTTAAAGGTTTCCGTACTTAGATTGGCTGAACGAAAATCCAACTCAATACCGGAGTTCTCCACCGTGGCATCGAAATTACCGGTAAGCTCGGAAAACCCGGTCGTGGCCGCCAAGGGCACCCCCACCAGTTGATTGGAGGAACGGTTCCTGTACCATGATGCATTTACAAATACACGGTCCCTAAAAAACCCAAGTTCAAGCCCTGCCTCCAGTTTTTTGTTGACCTCCCATCCGAACAAGGGATTAAAAATGCCCGAAGGACTCAGAATGGCGACCCCGTCATAATCGGAACCTGTGACCGTATAGGTATCCAAGAACCGGTAATCCCCGATATTATCACTCCCTGTGGTACCATAACTGCCTCGGAGTTTTCCAAAACTCAGTACGGAACTATCAGAAAGGAGGGCCTCTTCGGAAAAGATCCATGCCAATCCAACAGCACCGAAATTCCCGAACTGTTTGCCCGGACCAAAGCGGGAAGACCCATCCCTCCTTCCTGTCAGGTTAAGGATATACCTGTCCAAAAGTTTAAGGTTGACCCTCCCGAACACCGCATTATACTTATAATCGCTGTCGGCACTGTTGCGGACCTCCACACGATCGGCAGCTGTCAGGTTAAAGATCAGTGAATTGTTGGGAAAGCCCGTACCCCGCATCACCAGTTGCTCGGTAGTTTCCTGTTGGAAAGTGGTCCCCAAGAGTACATCCATGGAAAGCATTTTCCAATCCGTTTTCCATTGCAACTGGGGTTCAATGATCCATGAATTCCGCTTGGAACTATTTGTGGTCAGGCTGGAATAGCTTTGTGGGGTAAAGTTGAACCTTGGGTTTCTTGCCGAACTCGGCAGGGTCCGGTACGAATCCAAACTATAATCCGTATAGCCCATGCTCGCCCTTACTTCCAAATCCTTCACAAGCTCATACGAGATCAGGGCATTTGCCAGAACAGTTCTGGTCTTGACCCCAAATTTCTCTTCAAGGGCTGCCAAAGGGTTGTCCCATGTATTGTTTTCCCAATTGAGATTACCATCCTCGTCAAATAGTGCAGGTGCATTCGGCGCCAGTGTATACGCTTGAAAGCTTAGGTCCGACCGTGGCAATAGATTATCCTCTTGGCTATAACTGGTGGAAAGGTTCAACCGGAACCGGTCATTGTCCGATCGGTGGTTGATATTGCTATGCACATTGGCCCTTTTATAATTGGCATCCCCAGGAAAGACTGTCGTTTCTTTCAAAAAGGCACCACTGACCAAAAACTGGGTACGTTCACTTCCCCCGGAAACCGAAAGTTGGGCATTGTTCCGATACGCCGTTCCCCCTATAAGTTCCCTTTGCCAATCGGTATATCGATCTTGGTCCCATAGGGTAATATCCGGCCAATAAAAGTCATAGGCGGGCACGCCCAAAAAACCATCAAGTCCATCATTGCTGACCCCTTCCCTTCTCACCTCCAGATATTGCTGGGTGTCCATCAGATCCATAAATTGGGAAACCTGGCCAAGGGAAGTACTCAGGTGGGCATCGAACCGTGTTTTACCTGCCCTCCCCTTTTTAGTGGTGATCAGCACCACACCATTGGCCCCTCTTGAACCATATATGGCAGTGGCATCGGCATCCTTAAGGACTTCAATGCTCTCAATGTCATTGGGATTGATGGCATTCAGGGGGCTGATATCGCTGTTCACGATATCCCTGGATATATCTTCGGAACCCAAGGATTGGGATCCGTAGGGCACCCCATCCACAATGTATAAAGGGTCTGTCACCCCGTTGATAAAGTTTTGTCCGCGCACCTCAATGGAAAAACCACCTCCCGGAACCCCTGTGGACTGTACAATGTTCACTCCGGACAGATGTCCCTGCATGGCTGCCAGGGGATTGGCCACGGGTTGTTTTTCCATCACATCGGCCTTGATGGTGGCGATGTTTCCCGTACGTTCGCGCTCGGACACGGAGTAATAACCCGCATTGAGCACGACTTCCCCCAAAACGGTTACATCCTCCTCCAATTGAACGATAACTTCCTCTCGACCAGCAATGGGAACAGTGAGGGATTTAAAGCCCACCATGGAAAAGATGAGCACATCGGTAGGACCCGCATTGATAGAAAAAGAACCATCAAAATCTGAGATAGTTCCAATATTCTTGGATTCCACCACAAGGTTCACCCCGGCCAGGGGATTCCCAGAAGTATCGGTCACGGTGCCGGAAACAGTGGCCTGTGGTGGTTCCAAGACTGTGCCCGCCTGCGCATGAAAAAAAATAAAGGGCATAAAAAAAACATATAGTAACATGAGCAGGAATCCCCTGCGCATGCCTGTTATTGAATGTTGCATAAATTGAGTTCGTTTGATTTTTTTGTTAGTTATTAATTACACTACCCAAAAAGCCACGGGAAATCCGTAACTTCCAGAAGGGCATCAAGGTTCGGACAAAGGCCATCCTGTCCAAGGGAAAAAAGCCCATGGAAATGGATTCCTAAACCAAAAAAAGACCGTGATTTCGTGTAGGGTCGGTTACCCAAAAAGTGTAGTCGTTAGTTGTGGGACTAAAGGATATCGTAAACCGAAAGATCAGTGTAACGGGTATCCCACAACCCTAGTCTTGGGATTATACGGGATTCTTTGGCTTCTTTTTAAAAAGGATATCGAACACCGAGTGTGATGTCCCAAAAACAGGAGAATCACACAGAATGAACCCAACATAAAAAAGTTGCCAAATGTTTCCCATAACCCAAATGGTTAGGCGACACTTCAAAAAAACAAAGGAATCAAGCGCTAAGAAGAAAGTTACAATGAACCAATACCAAAAAAAAGGCGCGGAACTCAACTTACCATAGTAGAGGTACTGGTATACCTTGCAGATGATAAGAAAGCCCACGCCCCGGGTCGTGAGCAATCTACTTATCCTCTCATCTGCATAAAATTACCAGTTTTCTACTATGAGAATCTAAGCGAATGCTTCAAATATTGTCTATACGAAGTATCGCAAAATTACTATAAACTGAATTGTATTATCAGTTATCACCTCAAATATATAAAAATAATCGGTACGCCAAAACGTACCGATAAATTGTTTTCTAAATAGTTACTTGGGACTATGAAAAAGGAGTTAGAAAAGCTTATAAGAATAAAGATTGCTATTAGCTTAAGAAGACTTCTTGAAAACAGCAAAAAATTTCTTCAAAGTGATGACGATATTGCGCAGAGCTACAATCAAATAGCAATTATTACCGGTCTAAGGAAAGGTACTGTTTCCGATACTTTTAATGCAAAATCTACTCCTGGGTCCGGCACATTAATCCTAATCGTAGAATCAATGGGATTCGACCTTAGAGATTTTTCAAAGCTTTATTGTTCAATTAATGAAAGTGAGATTAAAAGTTTTAATGTGATACTTGATTGATAACTCGGTTACTTTAGCAAGCTCTTCTTTTTTTCTAGAAAATTCTTACATTTAAATTCTATTATCCCCCAAAAAATTTATTGAATACTAATAAAGCTATGCTTTGCATTCAATTGCAGAACTTGTGAATAAGATGACCAAATTGGTGGCATATATACAAGACAGTTGAGTATATAAGCTAGTTAGCCACAAGCTGAAAAAAAATCTGAATGACAATAAATTACATAGTTGAAATTTGCATAGCAATTGATATTGCAATTTTGGGTATTGCATATCCAATTATTGTGGATAAAATATCAAACATTGGAGAAAGATACAATTCAAACTATTTATCAGTTCTTTTTAATAAAGAAATCCCTCAACGACCAGTAATTTTAAAATTTGGAAAAAAAAGAATTGAATTATCAATCTTTCAATTAGCATTATATGTAACAATTATTTCTTTTCTATTTTTAATATTTCCAATTCAGCCACCTTTTAGTTGGGATAATTTTTTCATCAATAATTCCGCAAAACTATTAGTTTTTGCATTGACCACAACCTTAACCATTTTGTTTTTCCAATGGTTAAATAAGGTCGTCCTTTTCAATGGTAAACCAACCTCTTTGTTAAGCTATGTAATTAAAAAACACACATCACTTAAAAAGGAATCTACGGACAAACCATACTTCCTAAAAACAATCAATGAATTTACTTTTTACGCAATTGATAAGCAAGATGAGCATTTACAAGAGACTTTGCTTGAATTTTACTATAGTGAATTCTCTTCGATTCGAAAAAATCACGATAAGTCCAAACCATTAATTTATCCAGCAGATTTATATTCAATGGTACATAAACTGAATGTACAGTTAGCAAATAGCAGTAACCTAAAACTACCTGCAATAGAACATAGAGCTGTTAGTGGTTGGTGGTTACTTGGAGAAGATTTTGAAGAAATACCAATTTCCGAAGAGACATATAATTGGCTTTGGAGAAATCTGTATGTTATTTGCGAGAATGAGAAGTTTGTAAAAATGTATTGGTCAAATGCTCATCAGTATCTAGATTTTAGATTACGACCAATTATAGAAGATTACGATTTTGAATCTGGAGAGGTCAAAAATAAAATAGAAGTCCAAAACCGATTACAACAGAGAAGAACGTTTCTTGAATTTCATTACGCTTTAGGAGGTCTTTTAATATATAGAAACCAGTATAAAACCTTAAAATACATATTAAATTATTCTCAATCATTACCACCAAAGTTTGTTCTTCTGCCCGAAACAATGACAGAAATTTTTGAGTGGTTTGAAGAATTTAGAAATGAGTTTAAAAATCTTCAGACACCGATTGACATCAAATTTTATTTTCCCGAACTGGATAATTTAGGTAATAGAAGACAAGTTAATTATTGGATATGTAGTTATTTAACAGTTTTGTTTTTGCGTCAGTGGACCCTACATAAATATTATACTTTCCAAGATTTTACAGCACTTCCAAATTTACCCAATAATGTCGTTGAATTAAACAACTGGTTGGCAACTGTATCATTCTTTGAAAATTGCCTTAATGATGTATTATCAAATAAAGAGCTAATTAATGTTTTAGGTTATACAGAAGTCGTTGCAGAAAAGTCAGATGAAATCAAGAATTTCTCAAAAACATTAAAAGACAAAATAAAAGATAAGATTGGTCAAGAAAAATTAAATGCACAGTTATCTCCAGATAAAATTGAAAATTTCGAGAATAAATCAAACGAAATTATTTCAAAAGCTTTCGAAAGCTATAATAATATTTTCATTGAACTAGATGATAAAGAAAAAGATGATGAGTTAAAATTAACCGTCACCGGTGGGCAGACTTTAATGTCAAAATCTGCATTTACAGATAATGACATTCCTCATTTAAACTACGATTCAATTTTTGCAAGTCAAGTAGCACAAAATAGTATAAAGCGATTTATTCCAAATTCATTTTTAGTTTCAAGAACTAGACGATATTTACTAAATAAGGATAATTTCCTTGAAGGTTTAAATAAATTAATTGGAGAAAATCCTGATGTTGTTATTGTTGCTGTAAACGCAGGTTATCGTTTAAAAGAAATTTTGAAAGAATATGATGCAAGAACAAAATACATTCCATCAACTGAATATCGAATACAAGATATAATTTATGTTCTAAATAAAACGGATTTACCTAGTATCGAACACAGAGATATACTAGAGCAGGAAAAAGCGGATAGTCAACTAAAATTACTTAATGAAGATTTAAATATATATGCTTCGGTAATAGATGTAAGTAATCCAGAGAATAAAAAGGTAAAAGAAAAATGGGATAGTAAAGAGTTTAAAGATAATTCGGAAATACAAGTTCAAATCACAATCGCCTTTTTAGCAGTAATTTATTGGAGAAAGGAAAGGGATATTGTACAAATTGGACTTTCCTCTGAATTTAAAGAGCAAGGAATTGAAAGCACCCTTGATGAAATTAAACCATTAAAGAAAACTTCTAAAAAAGATAAAAAGAAGTAAAGCCAGTGGCTAACAATGGTAACCGTTGCACAAGCCCCTGATCAGCACCAAAACGGATTGATATAGGCCTCTTTAAGGGGCTTTTTTATTTTCCCATT